>Ga0209353_10000039_pt1 | contig 73049 bp, 56 predicted proteins | sample LauGreSpBDMM15SD_2_FD_187561 | JGI IMG/M metagenome (GOLD analysis project Ga0209353, IMG submission 187561) | Freshwater lake microbial communities from Lake Michigan, USA - Sp13.BD.MM15.SD (SPAdes) (version 2) | ecosystem: Environmental > Aquatic > Freshwater > Lake | place: Lake Michigan... | reverse complement strand
AAATGATGGGTCAAGATGACTCACTACCTTTGCTAGATAAGGCCCTGTGCCAATGCCCGATTTAGCCTGGGCCAGTTGTTCCGAACTTCTTCCTTCTATTGCCATATATTATCCGTAAAAATCGTTGAGATCATCTGGTGGAGTGAATCCTTCATCAGCCAATACTGTGTCATCAATTGGAGATGTTGGACTTTTCTGTATACCGTCAATCGCTTTCAATGCCGAAGTAGCAGCACTTGTTGGTACTTTGCCTTGGAAGTCGCTAGCTTGCAACGGCATTCTAATTGCTTTAAGACTTTGCTTGAATACGCCATCGTTCACTATATGTTCTACTTTGATCACTTTATAAATTCCGCTAAACGGACTATCTGCTTGATCAACAAACAAATAATCGCCGTTGTCCTCTTTTGGTTCAATTGGACTTCTAAATCTTAGATACACAAAAGAGTCGCCTGCTTCATAATTAACAGACCCGTCAGCAGTTGATAACGATGCAGGATCTGCGTCGGCAATATACCCACCAACTCCACTATCAGACAACCAATAAGAATCTCCTAGGATATCAAAATTAATAGAAATTAAATCAATAGTATTGTCTACAAACGCCTTATGAAACTGTGTTGCAATATCAGTGGCAGTGGTAATATTTCCCGAACCTCCCATTAGCTTTTTAGAAGCTGCGGGATCGGGTTTAGCTGAAGGTGTACCTGTTGGTGAGAATTGAGTTACTGGACCGGCAGTTCCTGTTTCAATTGTTGATTTTTCAATATCCTCATTTCCAGCACTGTTGATATCTCGGTTAGTGGTTCTGCCGCCGGTGCCGTCTGATGTTGGAGCAATAGCAGTATAAAAAGCATTGTTAATTTGTATATCAAATTTTATTAAATCGTTATTTTGTCCAGTATAGATATAATCATACTGTTTAACAATTTTATCAGTTAACTCAGGATAACCAACAGGTGCAGATGTTGGGTTTGCAAACACTGAACTGTGTACTCGATATGGCATTATTCGAATAATTAATTTTTTAGCTTTTTTATTTCTTGCAGTATCGTTTCCTAAAAACTGAACTTGCATGTCAATTCTAAACCATTTAATAAACCCGTTATCCCAGTTTTCTGATTTTAAATTTTTCTTTCCGTAATCGCTTTCTATAATGATATTTGTTATAATTTGTGTTATAGAAGTATTTTGAGAATATTGAAATGTGCGTTTTTTAGCATCAACTGTCATTTTACTGAGATCAACTTTTCCTGAAATTTCGTCATAAACTTGTGAGGCTTTTGGTGCAACGTAATTACCGGCAGAATCAATTTGAAAATTAAACGATGCATTGCCAATTGTATTTTCTGTAAATGATTCTTGAGTTAAAATATTTTTTGCTGACTTGGCAGCAACTGATCCAGCAGAACCAATGCTAACTACTGCACCGCCATCTACTTCGTCATCTACCCCCGGTATTGGGTCTGCCGACGTGTTCGGAAAATGTATTTCGTATTTGTCAGGCAGTGCCCCTGGAATTTCGCTTGCTGTTTTTATTTGAAAAGCGTTGAGCACAGATATAAGACTGCGTTCGCCTTCTACTAGTGCTTCTTTTACGGTGTCTCCTACTAACGAAACATCACTATAAACCTTGTTTGCAATATCACTAAATGCTGCATGGTTCATCGGAATTGCTTCAAATTTGTAAGTGCTGCCGCCTTCAGTTACTGAAAAGTTTGACCTTTTTAATTGCACTGTATAAAATTTAGGTGCGACATCGATATAAGAATTTCCTTGATCATCAAATCCCACAAACTCTATTTTTATACAAAAAGGCGCATCAAGATAATTAGTAACTCCTGCCTGTATTGAAGCATACTGAAGACTTTGTAAAAATAGACCCATACTGTATGGCTCATACACATCAAATGTCATGTTGACCCCTGTTGATGATCCAGTATCTGGGGAGCCTGTTAACAACTGTGTCATTTGAAAATTATTAATAAAATACTCAGGCGTGCCTGATGATGTTCTAGCACGTAGTTCGTCGTATCTTCCTGCAGAACTGATTACCACTTGGCCTTCACTGAATCCAGTATTTCTGTACAGGAACGGATTGTTGACTTCGTCTGCTGATAAAGCCGCCAATGTAAACAGTGTATTGTATGTGGCAAATTTTTCTAGGGGATTAGATTCAACTGATCCTAGTCCTCGTAACCCGTTAGGCGAGGATCCAACGCCTACAGCACTAACAGTGGCAGAATCTACAACTCCAGATGCCGCAGCAGTTGCAGCCATAGTGACCGATCCTAGTGTTAAGTTTGTTGGCGAAAAATTTGTTACTGCCTTGGCAACCAGTGTGCCGTCAGGTTTGGTTACTGCAATGCCGCCACCTGTATCTCTAGATAACCGTGTGCCATCCAAATAAGTCGTTAACTTACTGCCGTCATCGAATATTTGTGTAGTACCAGTGAGATCGTATGTAACTGCCACTTTATACTCCTAGGTACTTTTCTAAATTAGCTTTTTTAGGTATGTAAATTTGTGCGCCTGGCACAAAGTCAAATATTGGATCTTTTAATACATCCATGTTGCGTTGAATAAAGACCCACCAAAGTTTTGGGGTACCATACAAATCAAATGATAATAGGTCTGGGCGATGATTGTATTGATTTTCTATCTTGTATAAAAAATCATCTGCTTCCGCAGGCACAGGCCGTATTACTAAAGTTTCTAAATATAAATTATTTTGTTTAGATAAAAAATAAGGAGAACTTTTTCGATAGTTTGCCATGTTATAGGTATCCTACTGAACTTGCTGTCTTGCCGCTGGCAAAATCAGCTAAGCTGAATTGGCGCAGTTTTGATCTATTGTATATTGGTGTTACTGTAATAGATATTGTACTCATTATCGGCACCCAAGACGGTTGTGTCATTGTTCCCATTTGACATTTGATATATTGCACGTCGTCCTTCATATCAAAGGACGCTGCTTTAACAACAACAGGAACCGAATTAAAAATATTACTGCCGTAACCGTTGAGTTTACATACAATTGGAGGATTTCCTACATTGGTTCCTGTACCGTAAAACATTTTAGTTGCTGTTCTTAAAAATGTTGTAGCGGCAATCCAGTAATATGCATCTTGTTCATTTTCACAACTAAACTCGCCACTGATAGTAATATCATCAACTTGACTATTTTTGTACGCCTGGAATGGAAAATTATTGTGTACAGGATCAATTGACGTGTAGTTTGCTTTTGTGCTTACTGTAATTTGTGGAAGGTATGGCCAAACTAGGCCTCCTGTCTCTTTTAATGTAGAATTAAAAAGTTCAGATTCAAATAATTCCCAGTTGCAATTCAATCGTACACGCCAGTCGTTTCCTGGAACTGGAGACATTGATACCATTGCACCTCTAGCTTGAAACAATTGTCCGTTGGCCGGTAGATTTGCTCCGCGTCTTACACTCAGTAAATTGTTAAGCATGCCGGCGGCTTTTGACACATTGCCAGCAACGCTTAACAGTCCTCCTGCAATATTTCCACCTGTTAACTTGTTAACTGATGCAGCAATATCCGCAGTTAAATTACTGATTGATCCAGCTGTACCACCAATGCTTGATACTAGATTATTTGCTTGATTAGCAATGCCGCCAAGTGTTCCAGTTAAGCCATTTACACCAAGTGTTGATGTTAACCCTTGTATGGATTTTTGCCCTGCATCAATTGCATTGCCAATACTTGCTGTTGCTCCGTTAAGACCGGATCCAATTTCACCAGACAATCTAGATATAGTATTTCCTAAATTTACGTCGGGTATCTTGCTAGTCATAGAACTTAAAGACGCTCCTGATTGCGACATTGCCTTTGATATCGACGATGATATGCTAGAAACCAGGGCTGCTTGGGGATTTGTGGGCAAACTCATTGTAATATTTCTTCCTTTAGTCTATTTATTTCTTTAAAAATGTGCTATTATATAAGTAATAGGGGAATCTAAACTAATGACTATAACTACTGTACCAAAGATAAAGTACTTGACAAACAAGGATCTATTAAAAGAGATCCACCTAAGCAAAAATACATATTGCTCTTATACCGACAAAGCATTTGCAGACTACGACTTGATTATACCGAATTTATCAAAGGTTAACATTAGAACCGTTGCTGACGCTAAACGTAATAGAGCATCTAGACTAGCAAAGCTAGCACACGAAGCTGCGGTGCTAGCGACCGGCAAAAAACAAAGCGCCAAAGAGTTTGAAATCGATTACAAAAAAATTCAAAAGACAGATATTGTATTTCGTGTAATGACGTTTGAACATGTTCCTCTTGCTCCTGGTCGTAAGAAGACTCTTAAAAATACTGCTGACAGTCATGAGAAAGTTAATTTTCCTCCGTTCCAGCATTGGAAGTTTGACGACAACAACAATTTAATTCTAGTTGGAAAAAGTCATTGGAAAGGCGATTTTACTACAGGTACGTTTAATAAAGAACATGGACAAATGACTAACAATTTAGCTCGTATGTTTATTAAACTTTGTGAACGATATGCTACTCGTGGCAACGTTAGAGGTTACACCTACAATGACGAAATGCGAGGTCAAGCAATTCTTCAACTTACTCAGATCGGTCTGCAGTTTGATGAAAGTAAAAGTGATAATCCCTTTGCTTATTATACCGCTGCGGTTACTAACTCATTTGTTAGAATTATTAATATCGAAAAGCGCAACCAAAATATCCGAGACGATATACTTGAAATGAATGGTATGAATCCAAGTTGGACCAGACAAAATAGTGGTAGTGGTGCAAACACTGCTGCTGGCCCAACTACCATTACTACTGTTGCTGCTAGTAGCGAAGGTGGTGATTGGGATTGACCTAGTGGTTGTAAACGTGTTACAATAACTAAGGAGATTCTATGTCATTATTTAAAAAAGTAGCTTGCTTCACTGATATTCATTTCGGATTAAAGTCCGGTAGCAGAACACATAATCAAGACTGTGAAGACTTTGTATCTTGGTTCTGTGATACTGCCAAAGCGCAGGGTTGCGAATCTGCAATCTTTCTGGGTGATTGGCATCATAATCGTAGTACCACAGATGTGAGTACTATGAATTATACTGTGTCAAATTTAGAAAAACTAAGTTCTTCGTTTGAAAAAGTCTATTTCATTCTAGGCAATCACGATTTGTTCTACAAAGACAAACGTGAAATTAACTCCATTGAGTTCATGCGCCTGTTTCCAAACATTGTACCAATTAAAGATACACTAGTTGAAGGCGATGTTACTATCATGCCCTGGTTAATAGGTGATGAATGGAAAGACATTCCTAAAATGAAAAGTCGCTATATCTTTGGACATCTTGAGTTGCCGTTGTTCTATATGAATGCCATGGTGCAGATGCCGGACCACGGACAATTACAAGCCGGACATTTCGGTAATCAAGAATATGTGTTCAGCGGTCACTTCCATAAACGTCAAAGTAAAGGTAATGTAACTTATATTGGCAATGCTTTCCCGCACAACTATGCTGATGCAGGTGACGATGATCGTGGCATGATGATCTTAGAGTGGGGCGGCAAGCCGGAATATCATACATGGCCTGGGCAACCTACCTTTCGAACTTATAAACTAAGTCAAATCATCGACACCCCTGATGCATTGTTGCGTGAAAAAATGCATTGTCGAGTAACTATTGACTTGCCTATTAGTTTTGAAGAAGCAAATTTTATTCGAGAAACGTTTATACCGCAATATAATTTGCGTGAACTAATGTTGATTCCTGAAAAAGTAGAAATTGAATCAAACTTAACTCCTATTGACATTACATTTGAAAGTGTTGACACTATTGTTATGAATCAAATCAATGCTATCGATAGTTCAGCATACGACAAAAATTTATTATTGGATATCTATAAAGATCTATGATCAAAATTAAAAATCTAACTGTCCGTAACTTCATGAGTGTGGGCAATCAAACCCAGGCCATTGATTTTGACAAAGGACAGCTTACACTTGTATTAGGTGAAAACTTAGACTTAGGTGGAGATGACAGCGGTGCTAGAAACGGCACAGGCAAGACCACTATTATCAACGGTCTCAGCTATGCTATCTACGGGCAAGCATTGACCAATATCAAACGTGATAACCTTATCAACAAAATCAATAGCAAAGGAATGTTGTGTACTGTAACCTTTGAGAAAGATGGTATTGAATATCACATCGAACGTGGTCGCAAGCCCAATGTTTTAAAATTTAGTATCAACGGTCAAGAACAACAACTTACCGACTTAGATGAAAGTCAGGGAGATAGTCGTGAGACACAAAAAGCTATTGAAGAAATGATCAATATGAGCCATGAGATGTTCAAACATCTTGTAGCTCTAAACACTTATACTGAACCGTTTCTAGCAATGAAGGCGGGCGATCAACGCAATATTATTGAACAGTTATTAGGTATTACATTACTTTCTGAAAAAGCAGAAGCACTTAAAGAACAAATTCGATTGAGTAAAGATAATATTCAAACAGAAAATACAAGAATCGAAACAGTCAAAGCTAGTAATGCACGTATTCAACAAAGCATCGATGCATTAGAAAGAAAACAAAGCATCTGGGACGACACTAAAGAAAAAAATATAGAGAATTTATTAAAAAGTGTTGACGTATTAAGTCATATTGATGTAGAAGCTGAGATTGCCGCACACAAAGAACTAGCGGCATTTAATCAAAAGCGTAAAGACATCGACGATTTAAACAAAGCTATCAGTCGTGCAGAGTTAGACGAAGCACGAGAAACAAAACAAATCGAAAAACTTAAAAAAGAAATCAAAGATTTAGAAGATCATAAGTGTTATGCATGTGGTCAAGACCTACACGACAGCAAACATGAAGAAGTATTAGAGTCTAAAAAGAAATCGTTGCAAGAATCCGCATTACAAGCATTATCAACTAATTCGCAATGGATTGAACTTACTGACGCACTTAAAGAACTAGGTGAATTAGGCACATGCCCTAAGGTGCAATATGATACTTTAGAAGAAGCACTTAATCACAAGAATACAGTTATTAGTTTAGAGAAAGATTTGATTCTAAAAGAAGCCGAAACTAATCCTTATCTAGAACAAATTGAAGAGTTACGAAAGACTGCTGTACAAGAAATTGATTGGGAAGCAGTTAACGAGTTAACTAGAGTCAAAGAACATCAGGAATTCTTGTACAAACTTCTTACAAACAAAGATTCGTTTGTGAGGAAGCGTATTATTGATCAAAACTTAGCATTCTTAAATCAGCGTCTAACTTATTATCTTGATAAAATTGGATTGCCACACATTGTTGAGTTTCAAAACGATTTGAGTGTTATTATTACACAGTTAGGACAAGATTTAGACTTTGATAACCTGTCACGGGGTGAACGTAATCGATTAATTCTTTCTCTAAGTTGGGCATTCCGTGATGTATGGGAAAACTTATATCATCCTATTAATTTACTGTTCATCGACGAACTTGTAGATTCGGGCATGGATTCAAGCGGGGTGGAATCTAGTATTGCGGTGTTAAAGAAAATGACCCGTGAACGTAATAAGAATGTATTCTTAATTTCTCATAGAGACGATCTAACTAGTCGTGTTAATCACGTACTTAAGGTTATTAAAGAAAACGGATTTACTAGCTATTCAAACGATGTGGAGATTGTTGCTTGACAACAGAAGCGCACGATAAAATGATTGCTGCTTTTCAGGAATATTTTAAGTGGCAAGAAAGATTTGAATACAAAGGCTCAGACGAAGCAGGCATTAAGGCACGATATTGGCTATCAGAAATACGCAACGAAGCATCAATTAGGCGAGTAGAAATACAAGAAAAACGAGAACAACGCAAGAAATCCAGAAAAGGCATGATAGGCAGACCGCCCAAGGTAACTAAATGAGTGCAATGGACGTATCAAAATCAACCCGTAAATGAAATACCAGAAGGCTATATTGGCTTTGTTTACATAATCACGAACACCGTAACCGGACAGAAGTACATAGGCAAGAAATTAGCACAATTCAAACGTACTAAACCCCCACTCAAAGGCAAAAAACTTAAAAGAAGAAGCACAGTAGAAAGCGATTGGCGAGAATATTGGGGTTCATCTGATAGGTTAAACGCAGACGTCCAAACATTAGGTCCGGAAAACTTCACAAGAAAAATACTTTACCTTTGCAAATCCAAGGCAGAACTAAGTTATTTAGAAGCAAGAGAACAGTTTGAACGCAGAGTTTTAGAAACTGATGACTATTATAATGGCATTATAAACGTCAGAGTCGGCGGTTCAAACATACTTAGACAACGTCTTTTAGAACAATCTCAGGCAAAATAAAGCGGTATTTTCAGCTGGCGCAGGCTTAATTTCGTGCGCTCTAAACCTGGATCTCGGATCTCAGGGACGGAAATCCTTGCCGCAAAGGTGCTTAACCACTACCCGAAAGGATGACGATCGCTACTAAGACCTGCGATTTGGTTATTTGAATAGAAAAACAAGGCAAAAAGAAGGGAGAGAAACCCTTAGGTTGATACGTATGTTAGCGTATATGTATTGATCCACCGTCATATTGACTGAGCTCGAGGTACCGGATGACCGCCTCTGTAATTGCTTTAACGCTAAGTGTACTGTGCAACTCGCATAATGCTTCTTGACCCGTAAAGGGTCAAGTGTGACTGAACAATCTGCATAATACTTAACGTGCTTCGCACTTAATATTATATCTCTAAAAGAAAAAATGCGTTGAGCGTTAGCGAAAACGCTAACGAGCTCTGCTCGTTAATAAATATACTACAACATTCGGAATCCAACAAATGCGTATAAATGATATTTTAATCGAAAACAAACAAGTAACTGAAGCTCCTTTAGGTATGCTCAGTAAACTAGGACATGGGGTTAAAAGTGCTTTTGGTAGTAGTAAATCAAAAGGCGTTTTAGCTACAGGCAATGCTTCTAATCAATTAAAAAAAGATTATATGGCAATGTTGGGTTCAACTGGCCAAGAAGCGGAAAGTGATAATCTAATAGCTTTCTTACAAAAAGCAGGATATCCTGTAGATCGAGTTAAACAAACATTGGGTAAGGCACAAGCTGAACCTATTGAGCCTACTATGGATCCTGAGAATCCGCCAGCAGCTGGCGCTGTTCAACCAACACCTGCAACAACTCGACCACAAGGTGGCGGTAAAGTTTCTGGACAACAGAGTCAAACTCCTAATGCTATCCGTCAACGTGACAGTCGTAATGCCAAAGCTACTACAGGTGGGGCCGGGGCATTTAACCAAATGACCAAACAGCTTACAACACCCAATGATGCTGCTGCAAAAGTAACAACAAAACCTACTCCTATTACAACAACTCCTGGTTCTGCCGATCCAGGCGGTGCTGTTGATAATTTCAAACAGCAAATGGCCAATAACACCGAACTTGATCGTCAGAGAAAACAAAAAGAAATAGACCAAGGCAACACAACTTCGAATAAAAATAAGGCGTTAGGTCCAAAAGGCCGTGAGACTCTTGGACGGTTAGGCAAACAAAGCCAAGTTAGATCTAGCGGTAAGCAAGGCACATTGGATCTAAACAGTCGTCGACATTCAGGTAATAGTATCATTGAAGCACTTAGTGATAAACAAATCGATGCTGCGTTCTTGATGGCAGTTCAAGATAAGGCCAAGGCCGGCGGTAGTAGTCAACCAAGCAGTCAGTCTGCTCCTGCGGATAGCGGAGGTAGCGGAGGTGGGTCAAGTGCATTAGGCACATTGGCTAGATCAGCTATGGGATTGCGTTCAAGGTCTTCTGGTGGTAGTGATACTACAGATAGCAGCAGTCCACTAGATGGTATTGATCTAGCCGCGTTGAAAGCGGGATTAACTAACGCAGTTAATGATAGACCTGTAGACAGATCTGCTAAACAAGAAATTCAAAAACTAATTAAACAACTTTAAAAGAACGGTAGTCCTGATTTTTTAGTTGTTTCTAAATTTTCTTTAATGATCTCTCCGATGATCATGCGTTCATCGTTTGTTAAATTAAGGACGTCTTGATAGCTCATGCCGCGCATATACCAGCACATCTTCAAGAGATCTTTCTTGAGCTCCTGTCCTTCTTTTTCTAATGCCTTAACATACTGTAGGATCTCCGGACGGGAGAGATTTAAGATCCTACTCCGAAAAAATTTGTTTGATCCATTGTCAACTCAACATCAAATGTAGTTTCACATTCTTGACAACTAACTGTTTGAGCTTTTAGAGCAATCTCATCTTTTAATTTAGTAATGTGTTCATTAATACCGTTGAATACCGCTGTTGGACTGTTGTTAACAAATTCTTGAATTTGTTCTTGATCAGTTACAAGATCAGTTGGTGTTTGAATACTGGTGATACAACCAGTAACAATGTCAACGGTAAGCTCAGTTAGTTTGACAAAACTCAATCCAAATCGTTCAATTTTTTCTTCATCTGTTAACGATTCATCATTGACAATAGAAATAATTTTTTGTTGTTCAAGACTTCTAATTGCTGTCTTTGTGATTTCTTTGTAGTTGTATGGTCTAATACTGATTACCAAAGGACCAACAGGGATTTCTTTTACATATTGGAATTGAGAAGCTCTGTCTAGATAGTGAACTAGATTGATTTGATAATCGTTAGAGTGATCACAGCTAGGACATATTGATGATACTTCCATCTCCTCACCGTATGTGGCAATTCGTATTGCAATTAACACAGCATCTAGATCAATACTGGGCATTAGCCAAGGATCTTTAATTGAAGGTATACAACTCTTGATAACTTCAACAGTGGCTTGACCGTTCATTAACGCATCAGGTGACTTAAAAATTAACTCGTCTTTAGCTGTCATAGCATAAACTGCATACTCGTCAATTTGGCTGTGATCCAGGATACCATCAGGATAAAACTCGCCGTTACTAGGCAATTTCAAATACAACTTAGGCTGTCTGAAATACCCGGCAAGCGGATTAACAGGCTTAGCCGTTGGCTGTGGAATTGTTTGTTCTGGCATTTTTTTACTCCGATAAATAAATGTGTATAAGTCTATTTATATGCGCATTTTTTGAGGTCTAAATTAATTATGGCAGATGTATATGGCGCTATTGGTGATCAACCAGTAGAACTAAACAACGCAGCAACCGAAGCAACGCTCAAAGCTCTGCTTGCCACAATGACGGCTATGATGAATAGTCAGTCAAAAAATACTAAAAAAGACAAAAAGATACAGACTGATCTTGAAGCAGAACTGCGCAGACTAGCCAAAGCTAGCAAAGACTCATCTAAAGCTAGAGAAAACGAGACAGCAGCAGTCAAAGACAACACCGAAGAGCAGACAAAAAATACCGCTGCTCAAAAGAAAGCAGCAGCCGCACAGAAAAAATATATTGAAGAATTAGAAGATTCAATTGTTATTTTAGAAAAACTAGCAAATGGATTGGAGCAAGCTGTTACTGGCCTATCAAGTATTATGACCAGTTTTTCTACAATGGGCAATAGTGTAACTGCTGCTGCGGCAACGTTTAATCATATTCCGATAGCAGGTAGACTGCTATCTAGTGTGTTTGGAGCTGTTGCCCAAGCAGCTGATCGAAGTATGACAGCGTTTCAAAAATCGGCCAGTGTTGGCGCAAACTTTGGCGGCAGTATTACTGACATGATTGATTCTGCCACAGGTGCTGGTTTAACTTTTGATGCGTTTAGTGGTATTATTGCAAAGAATGGCGAAAGTGTTGCGTTATTAGGACAAGGATCAGCTGACGGTGCAAAACGATTAGGCGAGTTGGGTAAACAAATTCGTAAAAGTGGGGTGGCTGATGAGTTGTATCGTATGGGATACTCTACCGAAGATATTAACAACGGATTAGCTTCATTTGGTGGTCGACTTGCCAAAGGTGGTGCATTACAAAAAATGACCACTGAACAGATTGCATCTGTTACTGGTAACTATCTCAAAGAATTAAATGCAGTAGCAACGCTTACTGGACAAAGTAAAGAAGCATTGCAAGAACAAGAAAATGCTCGCATGGCCGATGCGCAATATTTAAATTTAAAAAATAAGTTAGATGCTGATGGTCAAAAGAATTTAGAAATATTGATGGCTAGTATTCCAGCAGGAATGCAAGCAGGAGCCAAAGAAGTTTTAGCCACAGGCACAGCTACTACAGAAGCAGGACAACAATTTTTAGTCTTTATGAAAAATTCTGGTAGAAGTTTACAATCGTTAGGTAAAACTGCCGAAAGAACCGGAACTATTACTACAGATGCGGTAATACAAAATGCAAATCTTATACAATCCGAAGGAAAAGCATTATCAAAATCTAGTCTAGGAGGAGTTGCTGCAAAATTTATTCCAGAACTAAACGGAATAATGGTAGCATCAAATACACTTGCATCACGTCAAACAGATTTGGGCACAGAGATAAAAGGACAGATTGCCGCAGCAGCAGAGCGAAAGAAACAAGAACAAGAATTGCTAGATAAAGGATTAGATCCCGCATCGATGGAGAAGTTTAAGCAACAGATTGCTGCAACCAGCAACGAATTTACAAAAATGCTAGCAGGAATTTTACCAGCAATGATGGGAGCATTTACGCTACTTGCAGATTTTACTAAAACGTTCTTGGTACCTATATTTGTGTATCTAGCGACAAATATTAAAGCAGTTGTTGCTACTATGATTGCTCTTAAAGTTGCCCAGTTGGCATATAAAGCATCGCTTGCAATTGAAAGAGCCAAAGTAAATCAACGAGGCTCGTCGGCGCTAAATCCAATGCATGTAACTACCAACGGTAAAGGCGGCCTAGGTGACGGACCTGATGGTAAAGATAAAGATGGTAAAGATAAAAAAGGATCTAAAGGATCTAAAGGTCTAAAGACACTTGGCCGACTCGGCGGCGGTGTTGCTGCGGTAACTGCAATTGCAGGAATGGGAATGGAATTAAGCGAGATTAGCGACGAGTTAAAAGATGGAAAGATATCTGAAGACCAAGCTAAACAAAAAAAATCAGAAGCAGTCGGAGGCGGCGTAGGTAGCGCAGCAGGCGGAGCAGGTGGTACACTGGCAGGCGCAACTATTGGTACATTAATATTCCCAGGCGTCGGTACTGTGATCGGTGGTATCATTGGTGGTGTATTAGGTAGTAAGGGTGGGGACTTCCTTGGTAGAAAAGTTGCTGGCAAATACGCTGAGCCAAAATCAGATGTAAAGGGATTAGGCAAAGTTGCAGCGCAATTTGAATCTGGTGGAAATTCGGGTTCAGTATCAACTGGGCACGGCGATCACGGTGGCAAGAGCTACGGATCGTTCCAGTTATCAAGCAAAACAGGTGACGTTGACAAGTTCTTACAAAAATCTGGGTATGCAAGTCAATTTCAAGGTATGCAGGTTGGGTCAGCAGCATTTGACGCTCAGTGGAAAAAACTTGGGAAAGAAGATACTAAATTTGGCGAAGCTCAATCAGCACACGCTAAAACAACTCACTATGATCCGCAAATGGCAAAATTACAAAACAGCGGAATTGATTTGTCTAAAAAAGGGTTTGGCGTACAAGAAGCAATTATGTCAACTGCCAATCAATATGGTGCAAACACTGAAACTATAATCAAAGCTCTTAAAGGTAAAGACACCAATAAGATGAATGATAAAGAAATCATTGACGCTATTCAAGACTATAAAGCAGAAAATGTTAAAACAAACTTTAGAAGCAGTTCGGAAGCAGTTAAGGCCGGTGTTACAAAACGAATTAATCAAGAAAGACAAGCATTATACAAAGCAAATGAGGGCGGTGGTGTAGTAGTCAATGATCCGGTAACAGCTAAAAAAGAAGACAAGCCAAATACAGCAGTTGCAACAGCTAAAACAGAAAATACACCAAAATCTTCAGATACTCAAACAGCATTAGCTAAACCAAAAGAAGCCAAAGAACTTGTAAAAGCCACAGCGGTAAACACTCCAACTGCTTCTGCGGTCCAAACAGCATTAGCTAAACCAAAAGAAGCAGAAGCTGCTTCATCAACTGGCCTTGCAGCTAATCCAATGGAATCATTGAAACAAGGGCTAGCAGGTACTCAACAAACAGCACTGGGAGGACCTACTGGTCCTGCCGGCTCTCAAGAATCACCGGCTGTACTACTTTCTAGCTTAAATAGTAAGATGGAACAATTAATTAAAATTCAAATTGGTGCAAAAGACACTGGAGAAAAACAATTAAGAAAGACTGGCAACACAGACATGTTCACTAACATAGCTACTGCTTAATTGGATAAAAAAATATGAGTTGGAAAAAATACTTTACCCCTGTAAGCGTTAACAATCAAGCTGGAGGATTTAGCCCAATTAGTGGCGGAAGTCGTCCCGGACCAGCACATACAAACTACAGTTCTTATCTTCCTGATGTTTATGCAGGATCACCAAATCGTGTTGAACGATATATTCAATATGATACAATGGACATGGATTCAGAAGTTAACGCTGCTTTAGATATTCTTGCAGAGTTCTGCACTCAAAAAGACAAAGAAAATAATACACCTTTCCAGTTGTTCTTTAAAGGAAAACCCACAGCTACTGAAGTTAAAATTCTAAAAGAAAGTCTTCAGAAGTGGGTTAAACAACAACAATTTGATATTAGAACATTCCGTGTTGTGCGCAATACTTTCAAGTACGGCGACTGTTTTTTCATCCGCGATCCTGAAACTAAAAAATTATTATACATTGATCCAGTAAAAGTTACCAAAGTAATTGTTAATGAATCCACAGGCAAAACTCCTGAACAATATGTATTAAAAGACATTAATTTTAATTTTGTATCATTAGTAGCTACACAACCACATAATACAACAAATACAAGTCCGAGCGGAACTAGCTCTTATACCAGTGGAGGTGGGTTTGGCAAAGGCATGGTAGGCGATGCTGCTCGCCCTCCAGGAACACGTTTTCAAAATCAAACAAATGAAATTACTGTAGATGCAAAACACATCGTACATATTAGTTTGAGTGAAGGGTTAGATCAAAACTTTCCGTTTGGTAATAGTCTACTGGAATCAGTATTCAAAGTCTACAAGCAGAAAGAATTGCTTGAAGATGCAATTATTATCTATCGTATACAACGAGCTCCTGAGCGTAGAATTTTCTATGTTGACGTGGGTAACATGCCGGCACACATGGCCATGGCATTTGTAGAACGTGTTAAAAACGAAATCCAACAAAGACGTATTCCTAGCTCAACAGGTGGTGGCAATAATATGATCGATGCCAGTTACAATCCGTTAAGTGTCAACGAAGATTACTTCTTTCCGCAGACAGCAGAAGGTCGTGGATCCAAAGTTGAAACACTTCCAGGTGGTACCAACCTAGGTGAAATTACAGATCTGCGATACTTTACCAACAAGCTATTCCGTGCTTTGCGCATTCCAAGCAGCTACTTGCCAACATCTGTTGATGATGCTAGTAACACAGTAACTGACGGAAAAGTAGGCACAGCATACATTCAAGAGCTACGTTTCAATGAATATTGCAAACGCCTACAGAACTTAATTACTCCAACTCTAGACTTAGAATTTAAAATTTGGATGGAATCAAACGGTGTAAACATTGATTCAAGTTTATTTGAATTACGTTTTAATCAGCCGCAGAACTTTGCTGCATATCGTCAATCAGAGCTTGATACTGCTCGTGCAGCAACATACAGTACAGTTGCAGAAATCCCACATCTTTCTAAACGTTTTGCACTAAAACGCTTCTTAGGTTTATCAGAAGAAGAGATTAAAGAAAACGAATTGATGTGGAGAGAAGAGAACGGTAATAAACTAAAAATTGTAGGAGATGCCGCTAGCGAAATGAGAGGTATTGGCATCACTCCGTCAACTATCAGTGCAGAAGCAGGTGCAGCAGACGCAGAAGCACCCGACAATTTAGCTGCAGAAGTTCCTGCAGAAGGTGCAGAAACCTCACAGCCTGTGGCACCACCTCCAGCCGGTCAGTAATAAATACATTATGCTCCTACGTGAATTCTTTTATTTTAACGACAATACCAATGACTTTTCAGTCGATCAACGATATGAAAACTCTAAAGACAGTTCTGTGGTCAAAAAATCAGACACACGTAAACTACGTTTAACTCTTAAACAAATAAACCAGCTGCGAATACAAAGCGAAGCTCATGATTTTGAAGAAGAATCAGAAAGAGCTTTTATACAACAAATGTACGGTACCCCAGTTGAAGCAGACCAACCCGCAGAATGAACCCGCTTTCGTATTAGGTAATGGCAGAAGTAGACTACACGTAGATGCTCCTTCGCTATTATTGCACGGCACTGTATATGCTTGTAATGCTGTTTACAGAGAATTTGATCCTGACTTTTTAATAGCTGTTGATGTTAAGATGGTTAACGAAATCATTTCAGCAGGATATCATAAAACCCACAGTGTTTGGTCCAATCCTAATAAAGGAATTAACGCTAAGAGCGGAATTAATTACTTTCATCCACATAAAGGATGGAGTAGTGGTCCAACAGCATTGCACTTTGCCTGCGAGCGTGGACATAAAGAAGTGTACATATTTGGGTTTGACTACCAAGGAATTGGCGGAAAATTCAATAATGTATATGCTAATACTTTTAATTACAAACGCAGCGAAGACGTTGCAACTTATCACGGAAATTGGTTGAGCCAAACAGAAAAAACAGTTAGAGATCACAGATATACTCAGTTTTATCGAGTTATAGAATCCGGCGGGTTTATTCCTGACAAACTGGCAAACTCAAACATAACACATATATCCTTTGACGAATTTGCACAAAAGTTTCCGGGTACTATATATGCAGATGAAACCATTCAAAAAAGTATCATTTAACACCAAATTGTAATCATTGAGTTAAATAAAATGTATGACAGCCTACCCATCTTTAAGGAGAATATAACATGGCAGATAAAAACTTACTAGCACAGATGCTAGAGAACTTGGTCAACAACGATCAAGCTAAAGCAGAAGAATTATTCCACGAGTATGTAGTTGCAAAATCTCGTGAAATCTACGAAGATCTTATTGAATCTGAAATCGAAGATGAAGATGATAAGGAAGTAGATGAAGCAGCTGATGACGAAGAAGCTGAAGAAGACAAAGTAGACGAAGCATCCGATGACGAAGAAGCCGACGAAGATAAAATGGACGAAAATTTCGAAGATATCGCATATGAAGGTGATGACGAAATGGGCGGTGACCCAACTGACGACCTAGAAGCTGAATTGGGCGACGAAGAAGAAATGGACGACGAAGAAAAGTCCGAAGACGAGCTATTCATGGATTTAGAATCCATTGTTGACGAATTACAAGCTAAGTTCGACGAATTAAAGGGCGGTGACGACATGGGCGGTAACGACATGGGCGACAATGCAATGAAAGACGATTTTGATCTAGCAACTGTACGTGAATATGTTGAGAAAGTTCCAGCAGGCCATGGCGCAGAAAAGAAAGGTCAAGGCGAAAAAGCTGACAATACAAAGTCTATCGTAGCTGGCAAGAATGATATGGGCGGTACAACTGCTAATATCCTAAGCGGCAAAAACGGTAGTGACGCAGGCGAAGCTGGTTCCGCAGGCGGTCAACTAAAAGGTAATGGTTTGTTGAAAGGTAATCCACAGTTACAAGACGGTGGTAATGTAAATACTCCTGGCGCAAAGAATGGTAATGCATTCTCTAAGAAAGAACCAGGACACGGCGCAGAAAAGAAAGGCGCTGGCGAAACTGCTGACAACAAGCAAAGTCTTTTCCGTGGTCGTAGATAATTAGGACGAAACGGTGAAAAAATTTACTCTAGCAGAACATTTAAGTTACGATCAGGCTAAGATTGTCTTGGAGAGCGAAGAAGGTGCAGACGGCAAGAAGTCGCTGCATTTAAACGGTATTTGCATTCAAGGAGACATCCGAAATGCAAACCAACGTGTTTATTCTTCTCAAGAAATTGGCAGGGCTGTCAAAACGCTCAACGAGCAGATCGCTGGTGGTTACTCTGTGCTAGGTGAAGTTGATCATCCGGAAGATTTACGCATCAACTTGGATCGAGTCAGTCACATGATTACAAAAATGTGGATGGATGGTCCAAACGGCTACGGAAAACTAAAACTACTTCCGACTCCAATGGGACAGTTAATTCAGTCTATGTTGGAAGCGGGAGTCAAGTTGGGTGTATCGAGTAGAGGTTCAGGCGAAGTAGACGGGGAAGGTAATGTTCAAGGTTTTGAAATTATTACCGTTGACGTAGTAGCACAACCAAGCGCCCCGGGAGCTTACCCAACTCCAGTTTATGAACACTTGATGAATAATACAGGTGGATATCAGGCATTTAAAATAGCAAAAGAAGTCCAAGGCGACCCAAAGGCACAGCAATACATAGCAGAGAGCTTGATGAAAATCATCAAGGGTCTCAGATAACCAAGTAGGAGAATCACATGCTAGATATCGTAAAACAATTGTTTGAGAACAATGTGATTTCCGAAGAAATCAAATCGGAAATTGAATCAGCTTGGGAAGGCAGAATTCAAGAAACCCGTGAACAAGTCACCGCAACATTACGTGAAGAATTTGCTCAGAAGTATGAGCACGATAAGTCCGCAATGGTAGAAGCTGTAGAAGGCATGCTAACAGACCGCTTACAAGCAGAGTTAGCTGAATTCGCAGAAGATCGCCAGGGCCTGATCGAAGCAAAAACAAAATACGCAAAGAAAATGAAGAAAGATACCGAAGCAATGGAATCTTTCATTATGAATAACTTGGGTAAAGAGCTTGCTGAATTGCATGAAGATCGTAAAGCAGTTGCAGGTAACGTGGCAAAATTAGAATCTTTTATTGTGGACACTCTAGCGAAAGAAATCGCAGAATTCCACGCTGATAAGAAAGACCTAGCAGAAACTAAAGTACGTTTAGTACGTGAAAGCAGAGCTAAGTTTGAACAAGTTAGAAAAGATTTCGTCAGTCGTTCAGCTAAAATCATCGAAGAAACAGTCTCAAAAGGCTTGCGTTCTGAAATGACTCAGTTGAAAGAAGATATTAATGCTGCTCGTAAAAACGACTTTGGTCGCAGAATTTTTGAATCTTTCGCAAGTGAATTTGCAGCAAGTCATCTAAATGAAAAATCTGAAACAGCAAAACTATTAAAAGTAGTTGCGCAAAAAGAAATAGAATTAGAAGAAGCGGCAAAAATTGTTGCAGACACAGAAAAATTAGTAGAAAGCAAAAATGCTGAACTACGCATTGCTAAAGACATAAGCACACGCAAGGAAGTTATGAACGAATTGCTAGGTCCATTGTCTGGTGACAAGCGTTCAGTAATGGGCGAACTACTAGAATCAGTACAAACAGATAAGCTACATGCAGCTTTTGACAAGTACATCACATCAGTAATGAATGGTGGTGCTCCAGTCAAGAAAGCATTAACAGAGGCTAAAGAAATAACAGGCGACAAAAAACAGGCACAATCTATCAGTGGTGAGGAAAGAACCGCTGAGATTTTTGACATCCGCAGGCTTGCGGGACTAAAAGTTTAAGGAGAACTATAATGTCACAATTACTCGAGTCACGCTGGTCGGAAACCAAAGAAGCTCTTTTAGAAGGTCTTCAAGGTCACAAGCGCACAGTAATGGCAACAACTCTCGAAAATACCCGCAAGTATTTGTCTGAGTCTGCTACTGCTGGTGCTACATCCGCTGGCAACGTTGCAACCCTAAATCGTGTGATCCTTCCAGTGATCAGACGTGTAATGCCTACCGTTATTGCTAACGAGTTAGTAGGTGTACAACCAATGACTGGCCCAGTTGGTCAAATCCACACTCTACGTGTTCGCTACAGCGACGCAAGTGAATTTGCTGCTGGTACAGAAGCATTGAGCCCATTCCAAATCGCTCAAGGTTATTCTGCTAACTCATCTAGCGCAACTGCTAGAGCAGCTTCTACAGCCGCTCTTGAAGGTGTAGCTGGTAACAAGTTAAGCATTCAAATCTTGAAGCAAACAGTTGAAGCCAAGACACGTAAATTGTCAGCTCGCTGGACATTTGAAGCTGCACAAGATGCACAAGCCCAACAAGGTATTGACATCGAAGCAGAAATCATGGCTGCTCTTGCACAAGAGATCACAGCTGAGATCGACCAAGAAGTTATTGGTAGCTTGAATAGCTTGGCTGGAACTGTATTGACTTATGATCAAAACACAGTTTCTGGTACAGCTACTTTCGTTGGTGATGAGCATGCTGCTTTGGCTGTTCAAATCAACCGTGCTGCTAACTTGATTGCTCAACGTACACGTCGTGGTGCTGGTAACTATGCAGTTCTAAGCCCAACAACATTGACAATTCTTCAGTCTGCTACTACTAGCGCATTTGCTCGTACAACAGAAGGTACATTCGAAGCACCTACAAACACCAAGTTTGTTGGTACATTGAACGGTGCTATGAAGGTGTATGTAAACAGCTACGCATCTAGCGATGACGTATTGATCGGATACAAAGGTGCTTCAGAATCTGATGCTCCTGCATTCTACTGCCCATACATCCCATTGATGTCAAGTGGTGTTGTATTAGATCCATCAACTTTCGAACCAGTCGTATCATTCATGACACGTTATGGTTATGTTGAGTTGACAAATACAGCGTCGTCTCTAGGTAACGCTGCTGACTATCTAGCTAAAGTTGCTGTAACAACAGCCAACTTGAAGTTTGCTTAATCAGTAGAGTTCATAGTAACTAATTCAAAAAGGCTCTTCGGAGCCTTTTTGTTTGACTTAAATACCAAGTGAAGATAGAATCAGACAAAGACTTTAGTAATCTACAAACGCAATTTGCAGACTGGCGTAAACGTTTTCCTATGTTTACACATGATGTAAAGCAAATAGAACACATGGTAAACGATCGTATACAGGCACACAGCAAACATCTTGTAAACTACAGACAAACCCACAGTAAAAGTCATTTAGAAAAAGCACAATTAGAAATAGATGCTATTAACCAAATATTAAACACAGTTGAAAAAATTGAGTTGATGGCAATGATAGCACGTTGATAAATACAATGTCTATTAAAGAACTTGCATAGGGCAAGACTTATGGGGTAACCATCCTCGTAGACCTAAAACGTCATATTAAGGAGAAACAAAATGGGACGTCCATTAAGAAAAGATGTAAGAGGTACTGATGTAATTAACACGCCAGCATCTACAGCAACTGGCATTACAGTATCATTTTACGACGGTTCAACAAATCAAACCGACGGCATTATTATTAAACAACGCGGTGCAAATTCATTTGTAGTTGCTCGTATTGGTACACCAGGTACTACTTTTGTTTGTAAGTTGGTAGATACAACACCAAACGCAGCAGGCGAAATGCTAATGCGAGGTTCGACTACTGGCCAATTAGACGCAGCGTTAGTTCCTATTGCAAAACTTTCACGTAGACTAGCTTACGGTTTTCCGTCAAGCCCAGTACTAAGTGGCGGATTTAACCGCGGCGAAGACTCAAATGCTTCTACAAATCATGATGCTACTCGTTACACTTGGTATTTAGAAAGCGATTCGTCAGCTGATTATATTGTTCTAACAGCAATTTAATTTAAGGAACTAGTATGGGACAGGTTGTACAAGTTAACGGCGATTATACGATTAAGGCCAAGCAAGGGTCTAACATTATTTTTGATGTTGGAACTGGGCCTGAAGCCGGTAACGTTAAGATAACTGGCAACCTGACCGTTGTTGGCGAAACATTAATTGTTCAAACAACAGATTTAGCTGTAGAAGATAACATCATTACTCTTAACAGAGGTGAAGCAGGATCCGGAGTTACTAAAATACTTTCAGGTATTGAAATTGATCGAGGACTATTAGCCAACACTTCTTTTATATACGATGAATCCACACAAAGTTGGCAAATTGCTGAAGGCTCAACCGAACTAGGTTTTAATAATTTTTCTAATAGTTCATTACGATTAAAAACATTGTTAACCTCTATGGACGAAGACGAAGGCGATTTAACTTTATTTGCCGAGGCAGGTAATACTGGAGTTTTAAAAGTTGGCGGCGCAGCGTTATATAACGAGCGAGTTACCAATGATAACGATATTCCAAATAAGAGATATGTTGACCTTGCTATTCAAACTAATCCAACATTTCAAATTCGTTCACCTGGTGCGCTAGTTGGAGTACCAGAAAGCCAAGTAAAAGGAGATACTCGTGTTGTAGCATTTGACTTCAGTGCAACATATGACGAGGCATTATTCCCAATCGGGCCGTTTACTGATTCTGGCGACTTACCAAGTGAAAGTTTTGTTGCACTACTAGTTGATAATCAATTGGTTGGATCGGTGTTTGTTAACAGATTTAACGTTGCCGGTCTAACATTTTGGCAAGAGGATCCAAGCTATCCAGGCCAAGCACCTGCTTCTATAATTCAAACAACCGGAACTGACGGAAATTTAAAATTAGAAACCAACGGTCCGGGAAAAGTTGAGATAACTAATGCTATACAGTTTAATGATAACCAAGGATATAATGAAGATGGTGGCCCAACAGCATTTCCATTACAAAGTGTAATATACGGCGGAAAAATTGGAGCTGGAAATACCGGAATATATGTTTCGGCACAGAATTTTAATAGTACAAACATACAAAGAAGTGAATTGATCAGCAAAAAGAAAGCTTTACTTTTTAGTATGTTATTTTAAGAGACAACTATGATATATAGCACACGAATAACAAACGCAACAACTGATACAATAGTGTATACTAGTTCTACTACTGGTGCTGCTGTTGGTGGTCTTATAGAATCAGCAGACACTGCGATTACTAATATTATACTTTGTAACACAGGAACTCCGGATTCTACAGACGAAAATGTAAATACAGTTTCTGTTACTATATATTTGCTAAATGCCGATGTCAGTCTTACTCCGTCGGTGTCTAACACAATTGTCAGCAATTTGATTGTTCCTGCTGGCGAAACAATATTTTTTAGCGACGAACGAATTGTATTACGAGGTACTTCGGTAAATGCAAGAGGCAGCGACAAAGTTGTTGTAAGAGCTAGTGCTGCTAATTTAATTACTGTAACGGTGAGTGCATTAATTGTATGAGGTTCCTTAAATCAAAAGCTCTTTCTAAATATAGTCCAACAGATCAAACTCTGTTTAGTAATTCTGCAGGTCGTGCAGTAATGAGTGGCAAAGGTGCGCTGCGACTACCGAAAGGAACAACAGCCCAACGTCCGGACCTTACAGGCGTAAGGGTTCTTGGTGGAGCATACGGTTATATTCGTTATAACACAGATTTAAATGCCATTGAAGCCTACGTGGGAGACGGTGTTTATAGTTCTTGGGAAATTGTTAGAGAAGCAGCAACTGAAACAGTTACTAGACAAAAAATTGAAACAGCAGACGGGTTAGAATCATCGTTTGGACCGCTCGATTCAATTCCTGCAGATGCCAAAAACATCATAGTCTACGTAGAAAACGTATTTCAACATGGTGGCGAAAACTATAATATTGATACCAGCACATACCCAGGACAGGCGTGGATTCAATTTGCCAGCCCTGTGCCAATGGGCAAACCTATTTGGATCTATTACGGCATAACTAACTAACAGCCAAAACAGGTAAATATACGTATCAAAGAATTGGAGATACGTGATGGCCCTGGTATTAGTAGATAGAGTCAAAGTAAGAACACAAACTGCCGGAACTGGCACATTAACCTTGGGACCTGCGGTCGAAGGATTCCAAACATTTGCATCTGTAGGTACCGGTAATACTACCTATTACGCTATTGTTGACAATCGAGGCAATTGGGAAACCGGACTAGGTACATATACATTATCAAGTTCTGTACATTCTTTGGCCCGCACTACCGTTTACAGTTCATCTAATGGCGGAGCCAAAATTAATTTTCCAGCCGGAGCAAAAAATGTATTTTCTACATACCCGGCAGCTGCCGCAACTACATTGTTTGGCGGGCCAGGCAGTGCTCCGTCGGCAGTATATGCAAACACTATCTCAGTACTAGCAGACACAGCCAATGCAACTAACTATCCCTTGTTTGTAAACAACACAACAGGAAACTTAGCTACAAGAGTATCTACAGGATTCACATTTAATCCCTCAACTAATACATTAACTGCTGGTACTTTTTTAGGCAATGTGACCGGCAATGTGACCGGCAATGTGACCGGCAACGTAACAGGCAATGCTGGCGGCACATCATCTAGACTATCTACAGCTAGAAATATTAACGCTGTGGCGTTTGATGGCAGTGCCGATATTACAATAACAGCCGCAGCAGGAACACTAACTGGCACAGAATTAAAATCAACTGTAGTTACCAGCAGTCTTACAAGTGTTGGTACATTAACTAATTTGACAGTCACCAATACAATTGTTGGCAAAGCACAATCTAGTCTTGCTGCAGATGCTGTATCAACCAGTTCTACTATCAATAATGTTTCTTATTATTTGTTAATTGCATCGGCAGTTAGCGGTAATCAGGAACCTAACACAACCTCTACGTTACGATTCAATCCGTCAACCGGAGTATTGTCAGCAACATCATTTGCAGGTGTGTTTACAGGAAATGCTGATACTGCAACAACATTACAAACCGGTAGAAATATTAATGGTGTTAGTTTCAATGGATCTACAGATATCACAATCGGAATGCCGGTTAGAGCATACCAAAAAACAGCAGACATAACCGGATCCGGCACCGTGGCATTTGCATCAACTGCCACAATATCAATAGGAGCAGCTTTTGGTACTATGGCAAATACTGGAATTTTTACATTTTCTCGAGCTGGTACATACCAAGTTAATGTAAACTATAATGTTAGTGCAGATCCCGATGCTTGGGGCGGTATTAACGGGACAACTGGCAATAGATACAATCAGTTTAAGAAAAATTCCACCGGCGCAGCAATTGGCAGTGTCAGTGATATTATCACAGTTAGTGCTAATGATACTTACGAATGGAAAACCAACAATCTAGTAATAGTCTACGGAAGCCCTGCTTCGACTGCCACTAAAATACAATTTGTACAACTAGGATAATAAAAAATGTCAGGAACTATATCAGATGATGACTTTGGGTTTGGCGGTTCGAGTCAAGGAACAGAACCAAATTATCTTGCAGCATTAGGACGCATCAGCGGTAAAGCTCTAGCTGACAATCTAGAACGCAATGGTATTGACCTAACATTTAGGAATGGTGGTAACGATCCTGATTTATTGTATCTTGATGTTACCAACAAGCGGTTAGGTATTAATAGAGAAAGTCCGACATTTTCTTTAGAAATCGTAGGTACATCTAAAGTCACTGACAGTGTGAATGTTAATGGAACATCAGCTAAAATTTCTAATATTATATTTGGAACCAACGGCACGGTGTCAACCCAAGTGGGCCCAATCAACATTATCCCAGCAGGATTGGACCCGTATATACAATACGGAAAAGTCTTAACAGACGATTTAGAAATTAATGACAACTATATTAGAGCAAATATAACCAATCAACCTGTTGAAATGTTTGCCCACGGAACTGGAATAGTAGACATCGGGTCGTCAACAACAGTTACTGGAAATTTACAAATTGTAAGAATTAGCGAAACAGAGCCCGAACTTAGTGGAAATATTACAGCAAACGGTAACGTGCAATTCAACGGACAATTTGTAATAGGTGACAGCCCACTAGATACAGTCGCAGTACAAACTGATTTTACGCAGTCGATAATTCCAGGTGCTACTTTAACATACGATCTAGGAGCATTGAATAAACGTTGGCGCGACATACATTTTTTATCACTACAAGGTGTTTCAAATATCAATGTTAACAATGCGTATATTGGCCAGGTGTTAATTTCTGGAAACGGAATATCAAATTCAGTTAACAATACTGACATAATTTTTGATGCTGGCGGTGTAGGTAAATTGTCATTAGAAGATTTTGATATTATAGATTCAGAAATTATTAATATAGCAGGAACACCTACAATTTTAGAATCTACGGGTATTGGTTATTTTGAAATTGATGATACCAATGCTATAGTTATTCCTGTGGGTTCGGATAGACAACGATCATTTACTGAAGTAGGTGAAACCCGTTGGAACACAGATCGAGGCTACCTAGAGTGTTTTGATGGTAATGTTTATCAAGTAGCATCAGGAGGCGGAGCTGTTGTAACACCAAGACTCATGGAAGAGTTTGGTAATTTATATGCCCTCGTACTAGGCTAAATTTCCATTAGACATAAATACTATTACTGTAAAGACTGACCAAGTTTTTACGATATTCAACAGTGGTAAACCCGCTATGTAAGGTGGTTATCCGTGTAACACGGTGTCTAAGGAGAGCACATGGCTATTGGTCGTATTAGCGGTCCGCTCTTAAAGCAGAATCTCATCCGAGACGGTGTGAATCTAGCCTTTGAGACCGACCTTTTATATCTTGATGTTGTAAACAGCCGAGTTGGTGTTAATACCACTTCGCCGCAACACGCCTTAGACATAGTTGGTACTGCACGTACTACAAATTTACAAGTTACAAATCAATTAAATGTTGGCAACTTTACAGTTACCGGCAACACCATTTCTAGCACATTGCCTACAATCAGTTTTGTTGCATCAGGCGGTGAAACAACAGCATATCATTCTCGATTAACAGTCGACGACATCGACATCAGAGCCAACACAATTTCTACCACAGTATCGAACGCTAATTTAGAACTTAAAGCAAACGGTACTGGAATCATTGATATTCAAAGCAGTTCTAGAATTACCGGCAATCTCACAGTTACTGGAAATATCAATGCAGGCGGCAACATTACAATTGGCGGAAATCTTATTATCGGTGACGCACTTACTGATACTATAACAATCAATGCTAGCCTCAACAGCAGTTTAATTCCCGAAGCGTCTAATTTGTACGACCTCGGTTCTACAACTTTCAAATGGCGTAGTGTCTATGCTAATAATTTAACCACTGACAGTTTAACTTTAAATTCTTTTCAAATTGGTGATATTTCTATTACCGGTAATAGAATTAGTACTGTAACTAATCAAGATTTAATTCTTAGCGCCAGCGGCACAGGTAGAATTTCTATTGGAAATTTTGCTATTAGAGGAAACACTATTACAAATACTGCAAATAACGCAGTTTCTGTAATTACTCATACAGGCAACGGATATCTTAAAATTAATGGCACAAATGGTTTTGTATTGCCACGTGGCGGATCAGGTGACAGACCAACACTATATGCTGTTGAGGGAATGACAAGATACAATACAGATTCAAAAGCCATTGAAATTTGGGACGGCACAACATGGGCTAGTCCGTCAGGTACATCAGGAGCGGTATCAGAAGGTTCCGCTAACGATATTTCAGTAGCATTCGCATTAATGTTAGGATAAGATTATGCCAACCGTATTTAAACACGCACTTGAAACACAAATAGGAACAGTTCCTACAGAAGTATATACAGTGCCTATTGGATTTAGAGCAACAGTTATTGGTTGCAATTTAGCTAATGTCACAGAATATGACACTATCGTTATTGATGTGTATATTACAGAAGCAGAAACCAGTACAGCAGCATCATATATTAAAGGATTAGTTATTCCGCCTAGTACAGCAGTAAAGTTAATTACCAACGGTGAAAAATTAATTCTAACACAGAACACAGGCATCAAAATTGTCAGCAATACAGCAGACAGTTTAGATGTAGTATTAAGTTACGTTGAAATATCATAAGGAGTAAATCATGGCAGCAGGCAGCTATTACTTTGGTGAAGATCCGGATAAGCGATTAGGCGATAGTCCTAGGTATTTCTACGGTCTTAGAAAAAATGAAAACGGTAGTCTTTTTATGATTCGTAGTGATCAGTCAAAAGATAAAGAAACAGTTCAAATCAATAACTTAGGATTAGAGGACGACAACTTTAATGATTTTGAAGTTGCAGTAGACTTTACTGAAGGTGTTGACGTAAATCACAATCCAGTCTATCCAAACTTGAGATACCCGCAATATCGTTGGGACGATAGATCTATTTTTTATTATGTTAACGACGATGGCGAACTTGTTGCCCGAGTAAATAACGGCTATGCTTATCCAACCGGCATGTCAGAGGATTAAGATTAAAAATGGCAGAATTTAAATTAAGTAGATTAAAATTTACATGGCTAGGAGCATGGAGCTCTTACGCCAGATATAATCCAGATGATATTGTTAGCTTCGGCGGACAATCATACGTTTGTTTAGAAAGTCATGCTGCGTCAAACGACTTTTATGGCGACTTAAATTATTACAACAATGACGTACCACCGTTATTGGTTCCTAAATGGGAACTAATTGCCAGCGGTAATTCGTGGCTAGGTGATTGGATTGCAAGTACATATTATCGCGTTGGCGATATAATCAAGAGAGGCGGCGCCCTTTACATCTGTACTTTTGCACATACATCTCCAGCAGCAACTACTGGTAACTCTTCAGGCGAGCAGGCATTTTCGGTAACTGGTGTAGATACAAGCAATGACCCAGTACAATTATGGGCTCAATATTTTTCCAGCCAATCATGGATGAAAGATTGGACAGTTACTACCTACTACAAAATCAATGACGTTGTTCGTTACGGTGGTAGAATATTTAAATGTATTTCAGCGCACACGTCAGCTGGAGATCCTAAAGACGGACTAGAAGCCAGTTTATCTGATTGGGTTACAATATCAATTGTTGATGCATGGAGAGGGAGCTGGGCGTTAGACACCAAGTATCGATTAAACGATCTTGTTAAAGATGGCGGCAATGTATATCAGTGTGTTACACCACACGTTTCTGCAGTTGATGTTGCCATAGGGCGTGAAGGCGATGCCTCTAAATGGGCATTGTTGCACAACGGTGTTCAATATGTTGGAGTATGGTCTGGCGGAATTGCAACATACAAAATTAACGATGTTGTTAAGTACGGTTCATACTTGTATCAGTGTAGACAATTTCACACAGCCGGTACAACTTTTGATTTGTCATACTGGGAAATATATTGTCCAGGTGTACAATTTGATCAAGTATGGCAAGGTGCGGTATTAGATGGAACTACAGTAATTATACCACCAACTGTTTATCAGACAGGCGATATTGTAAAATATGGTGGAAATTTATATGTGTCGTTGCTTACAAATATAAATCAAAATCCTGCAGTTACCACAGCATGGGCAAAATTATTTGACGCTGTTCGAGTAACAGGCGAGTGGGATCAATATCACCCTTATTTTCCAGGCGATGTTGTTCGTCGTGGGGGTAATGTATATACAGCAATATTAGACAACTTAAATCAAGATCCAGATTTTTTTAACGACGACACAACAACAAACTCAGTTTATTGGGATTTGATCATTACTGGTAGTAAGTGGGCAGGCATATGGATCCCAGGACGTACATATGTATCAGGCGAAACTGTTGTCTGGGTATCAAGTTCATACATTTGTCAAGACAAGCATTTATCTGATCAAGGTAACAGACCTGATGACGATTACTACGAAGACGGTAGTACTATTGTAGGAAGATATTGGTTAAAAGTTACCAATGGTAACAAAATAAATCGATTAAAGAAACGCGGAGACTTGCGTACATTTGGTCCAACACAAGATGGTAGTACTGTAGGATATACAACTATAGAAATTGGCACACCGGGACACGTTGCACAAGCGACTAACGGATTAGTTACTTGGCGTCCGATGTTCGAAACCCCAAAAGTGTACTATGTTGCAATGACAGGAAAAGATGATCCATTGGCTGGAACATCTCCAAATGCTCCATGGCGCACTTTACGATACGCTTTAGAAAATGTTACCGGATATGCAACTGTCAATGTTAGAACCGGAGTATTTGAAGAAGTGTTGCCATTGCGTGTTCCAGCATTTGTTGCTGTTCAAGGCGACGAACTACGATCAACAGTGATAAAGCCAGCAAATGGAATAATTGATCAAACTTATTATGATCAAATTATTGCTGCTATAGAATATATTGGTAATATATCAGAATTTGTTGTAAGAAATATACCAATCGGAGCAGATGATCCAGTCGCTCCAACAACATTGTTGTACGGAGAAATTCCTCAAGACTTTTCAGCGGGAGCTGCAACAACAGATGAATCATTAATCATTACTAGTTTAATTTCACAAATAGTTAATAGACTAGAAACTTTTTCATCGATATCCATTTCCGGATCAAACTCACTAACAGCAACCGCTAATCGTGTGAAAGCATACAACACGATGATAAACAACAAAGCCTTTATCAAGAACGAAGTTACTTTGTATATTGAAAGTGTGTTTATTGATTCCACCGCAGTGTCGCTTCCCGAAAGATGGAGTGATGACCTAGATCGAATTATTAATGGCATTACCTATGACATTGGATATGTTGGCAATTACAAAACTGCTGAGGCATCGACCTTCTTTGTTAATGCGTTCGACTACGGTAATAATAAAACTGAAAATATGTTTTTGTTACGTGATGGTACAGGATTACGTAACATGACATTGGTTGGGTTAGAAGGAACACTGGGAGAGCTAAGTATCTATCTAACACGTCGCCCTTCTGCAGGTGCATATGCCAGTTTAGATCCAGGTTGGGGTCCAAGTGACTCAACAGTATGGGTAGGATCTAAATCACCGTATATTCAAAACGTTACCACATTCGGTACAGGGTGTATTGGCCTTAAAGTCGATGGCGACATACATGGCGGTGGCAATCAAACTATTGTTTCTAACGACTTTACGCAGGTGTTATCAGACGGAATTGGTGTGTGGTGTAATGGCGCTGGACGAACTGAAGCTGTGTCAGTTTTCACTTATTACAACTACATCAGCTATCTATGCACTGCTGGCGGAAAGATTCGTGGAACAAACGGGAATAGTTCATATGGAACATTTGGCGCTGTTTCTGAAGGATTCAGCACAACAGAAAATCCAATTACTGCAACTGTTAATAATCGTTATTATCAAGCAGATGTTGCACAAACATTAATTGGCGCCAACGGAGACATTTTAAAAGTATTTTATAGTGATGCTGGTGTAAATTACACCAACGCTACTTACAATTTGGTAGGCGCCGGCAACGATGCTGTTATCATTGGTGATGATTTCCGTGACGGCGCTGTATATGAAGTTAGAATTGTAACAGCAATGGATTCAACAATAGCTGGTGGTTCAAGCTATATGTTCAATACAAATACTTCACAAGGCGGCGATACTATTTCAATCACGCTGGCCGGATCAAATGATAATACTGCTGCAGAATATCGCACATTACGATTATTAATTACCAGCGGAACAGGCACAGGACAATATGGTTATATTGCTGAATACGACGATGTGGGCAAAGTTGCTTATATCGGAAAAGAATCAAAAGCTTCGTTGACTGTAGTATCAAGTACTACTGGTCTGGCTGGTAGTTTGTACACACTTACATCAGTTAGTGGATTAGCAATTAACGACAGAGTGATTTTTACTGGGACCAAATTTGGTAACATACAAGATTTCACTACCTATTACATCAAGACCATTGACACAGGTACAAAGAGAATTACATTGAGTCTTAGCTCAGGCGGCGCTACTTATAGTAGTTCGTTAGGAACAGGAACAATGACTTTGCACTTTGTTGGATGGGAACATATTGTTCCAGGAACTACTATTTTATCAGTGCTAGATAAAAGTTCTAATTACAGCATTGAACCAAGAGTAACTTTTAGCAGCCCTGGATTTTCAGCGGCTACCGGTGGTGTACTACCAACCGAAAGCCAGTGGTTAAGTGTTGCATCAAGCGATAGTGTTTATGTAGCAGTAGGGTTGGCATTAAATACCGCTGCGTACTCAACAGATGCGCAAACATGGTTAACTGCTAGTTTGCCTTATACTGGATTATGGTCTAGAGTTAGATATGTCAATGGACAATTTATTGCATTTGCTGAATTAGGAAAAGCAGCTAGATCTGTGAACGGATTATCATGGTCAGCAATAACAATGCCAAGCACCAATGTAGACTGGCGCGATGTTACCTATGGAAATGGCAAATATGTTGCTATTGCCAACGGCGGCACCTCAGCAGCAACCTCAACAGACGGAATTACTTGGACAGCACAAACACTCCCCGAGGGCGCAGAATGGAATTCTATAGAGTACGGTAAAGGTAAATTTGTAGTTGCTGCACAAAGTGATTCAACTATAACAAACTTATTGTACAGCACTACAGGACTATCTGGATCTTGGACTATCGGTTCGGTTCCAAGTGGAATCATAGCACTAGCATACGGGAACAACAGATTTGTTGCCATTTCCGGTGGATACATTGGGGCTAACACTTCCTACACCAGTGTTGACGGAGTAACGTGGAGCAGTGCGGTAATAATTCCAACAGCAAACTGGCAAGACCTCACTTATGGTCAAGGATTGTTTATGGCTGTTGCTACCGGTACTAATACTGTTATTACGTCACAAGATGGTATTTCATGGACCACACAATCTATACCAAGTTCAGGTACTTGGTCGGCAGTGACTTTTGCAAATATTAACAAGCCAGGTAAATTTCTTATCGTGGCTGGCGGCACTGGAAACAGCACAGCTACTATATTGATAACAACTGGAGTAACTGCACAGGCTCGTGTCTATGTTGTAGGTAATAAAATATCTCAAGTTAGGTTGTGGGATACAGGTAGTGGATACACTAGCACTCCAGCAATTACACTTACAGATCCAAACAATGTTAACGATGTTTCACTAGAAGTTAGAAGAGGAAACGGAGTTCTAGGTGTGCCTACTATTGAAAATGGCGGGACCGGATATGCACAGACTAGTACAACAATTACTATTACAGGTAATGGTTATAAAGATCAGTATCAAATTGGATCATTTTTAGTTGTTAGCGGATTGACTCGTATTCCAGGACCTGGAGATAACGTTTCGATTGGCGGCATTAATGATTACACTTACAAATTATTAAATTGTTTAATTTTAGGTGGGTCACTAGGCAACTACACAGCAAGATTGAATATTGGTAAAGATTTAAACATTGAAGAATCCCCAGAACATGGAATTCCAGTGTCGATTAGGCAATTTTACAGTCAATGTCGATTAACAGGACACGATTTCTTAGATGTTGGGCTAGGTAACTTTATCCAAACAAATTATCCTAACACACTATTTCCAAACGGAACTGTGGTTTCTCCTGAAAACGAAGTTCAAGAAGCCAACGGTGGTCGTGTATTCTACACAACCACTGATCAAGACGGTAACTTTAGAGTGGGTGAATTATTTGCTGTTGAGCAGTCAACTGGTATTGTTACATTAAATGCTCAATTCTTTGAACTGCAAGGTTTAGAAGAATTGCGATTAGGCGGAATTGTTGTAGGCGGAACGGGTGTTGTTGTTCGTGAGTTTTCAACAGATGTAACATTTACATCTGATTCGAACAATGTTGTACCGACACAAAAAGCAATCAAAGCCTACATTCAACGTAGGGTATCGGGCGGTGGTGCAGATGCAATTACTGGAGGATTAACTGCTGGAGTAGTTCAGGTAGGATCACCAGATAGACTTACAACAACAGACGGATCGGCTTTAATTTTTAGAAATAAGGTCAACTTGACAGGCGGTATAGATGGCGATATGTTAGTTTTAGCATATTTTACATCTAGTGGGGCGTAAGTATAACACTTACAAAAGTTTGATAAATATCATATAAGAGCATAAACGGAGCTTTAAATGGCTGAATTTAAATTAGGTAGAATTAGATTTGTATGGAAAGATCAGTGGACAACTGGAACAACATACTACAAAGACGACGTCGTTAATTATGGCGGTAAAACATTCCTTTGCGTAGTAGGACATACTGCTGCTGCGGATTTTTATACCAACTTAGATAACGTTCCAACAAAATGGAATCAATTTTCAGACGGTCAAGTATGGAAAGGAAACTGGACTGCATCTAGTACATTATATAAAATTGGCGATATTGTAAAATATGGCGGCCTAGTTTATATTTGTATAGATGGTCACGCAAGTCAATCTACGCTCGAACTTGACCAAAGTAAATGGGATCTATTTGCCGAGTCACTTGACTGGAAGGGCAATTGGGCTATCAACATAACTTACAAGGTCAATGACGTTGTTAAATACGGCGGATCTGTATATCTTTGTAATACTGCTCACACATCTGCAGCAAATACTACAGCAGGACTTGAAGCCAACTCCAGCAGCTGGGATACCTATTCACGCGGTATAGAATGGAAAGGCAATTGGGCTACTAGCACACGTTACAAACTTGGCGACGTAATAAAATATGGTGCCACAACTTATGTGTGCAACACATATCACACATCTAATGCTTCTGCTGCCAGTGGACTAGAAGTAGATCAAAGCAAATGGGATTATTTTAATCAAGGCATTGAATATAAAGGTGATTGGAGCGGGTCGACAGTTCGTTATAAAGTTAATGACGTTGTTAAAAATGGCGGCGGCACATGGATTTGTGTAACCAGTCATACAAGCACAGCAAGTTTTGTAACTGATCAAGCCAATTGGAATAAATTTGTTGAAGGTGTACAGTATCGCACAAACTGGTCATCAGTTAATTCATATCAACCAGGTGACATTGTAAAGTATGGCGGAAATAATTATATTTCTAAAACAGCGCACATTGGTTCGGCCGGAAGCCCACCATCAACAAACACAACAGACTGGTCATTATTTGCTACAGGATTTAGTCTTGTAGGCGATTGGAGTAACGGTACTGCTTATCGTATTGGCGAAATTGTTCGCAACGGTGGGTATACATATGTTGCATTACTTGATAACCAATCACAAAAACCACCAAATGCCACATACTGGTCAAAATTAAACGAAGGTATCAAATGGCGCGGTGCTTGGTTAACTGGAACAGCATACGAATTAGGCGATGCAATCAAAGACAGCACAAACAGTTATATTTGCATCCTTACACATACTGCTGGAACACCAAACAAGCCAACAACTGACATTGCTGGAACATATTGGAATTTATTAACTGGCGGTAACGAAGAAAGCGTTCTAACTACCACTGGAGATTTAGTATACTATGGTGGCGCAGGCGCTACACGTTTGCCAGTTGGTGATGCAGGTCAAGTGCTTGCAGTTGAAAACGGATTACCTGCATGGACCTATTTTGGTCGTGTAGCAAAAGTATTTTATGTTGGACCTAACGGCGTTAACAGTCCAGCACCAACTTACGGGTTAACTATCGATCAGCCTTTTGCAAGTTTAAGATACGCACTTGAACAAATTGAAAATGGTTATCAAAATGCTAATGCAGGATTCCTATTAAAAAATAATAGACAGTTTATTCAGAAAGAAATTGTTGAATACATTGACTATCAAATTGCCAATGCAGTAAGCCCGTTTGTTGGACTAAGCTACATTAAAGCCACATGCCAACGTGATATGGGACTTTTAGTTGACGCAATTATTCATGATCTAACTCACAGCGGAAATGTCAAAGTTATTGAAGCTGCTAGAACCTATTATAATACACTAGGCACTGGTTATATTACAACACCGTTTGGCACACAAGTTGCACAAACAGTTGCCGCTATCAATTACGGTCTTACATTGATGGGTAATATACTAGCAAACACTACTCCTGCAAGCAATTATCAAACATTAAATGGTATCGGCTCTGGCGACAGAATTAAACAGTATATCAATACTAGCTATACTGCTGAAAGTGGAACCACCACTCTAGCAACAGCATTAACAGCAGTAGTAACTGATGCGTTAACTGCCGGCAACACCAACAGTTTACCAGTAGCAGATATTCCAGGATATACAGTATTTGTAAAAACTGGACAATTCTATGAAGTATTACCAATGCGTGTGCCAGCAAATACCGCCATTGTTGGTGACGAACTTCGCTCTTCAAGAATTAGTCCAGCAGGAAAAATTATTGCAACTAATGATAAAGTCAAGTCAGTATCGGCTCTTCAAAGATTACAAGCAATCACTGATGAAATTATTGTCAACACAACAATTACTCCTACAACAGGAAATACAGCAACTCAAGTTACCACAGCACAGATTGCAGGTAGCGTGGGAAGCTCAACAGCAGTAACGTCGGTACAGAATAATACTACTGAAATTAGAGACATTTTAACTAATGGTATTGGGGCCGCGAACTCATATGTTTACCCAGACCCATCAGGGTATGGCAGTGGGTATAGTAATGCTCGCAGATTAATTCTTGCTAACAAAGCATTTTTAGTTGACGAAGTTAGCACTTGGATTCTTGCACAAATTGCAGGAAGCGTTAGCCCGTTTGTAGGATTTACCTATACAGGCACACGCAGAACTAAATGCGAACGCGACGTTGGCTATATTGTTGATGCCTTAGTGTATGATTTAACCTACGGCGAAACAAGCGGTTGTAATTTGGCCACACAAATTGTGGCTCGTTCATATTATTCATATGGTGTATTTGTTGAGCCAACTGTAGAAAAAGCACCGGCATTGGCTGTGCAAAATCGTATCAAAGACATCATTGATAATATTGCCACAGGCAACACAGCAGGTTGGACAAAAACAACAGCATTAAGTCAAGATGTATCAGGAACACCTGGTTCTGCTCCAGCAGCAACATTTGCCCAAGCACGTATTCAGGAAGTATACGACACTATCAACACTGGCACAACACCAACCACTATCGCTCCAAGTACAGCATGGGTATCAAGTGCATTGGTAACTGCTGGCGCAGCATTAGCTACTGCTAAAGCAGATATTCAAACGCATGCAACTGACTATGTTGATGTAAACTATCCAACATTAAAATATACTAAAGCTACATGTGCTCGAGATGTCGGTTATATGGTTGATGCATTAATGTATGATCTAATGTTTGGATCAAACTTCTTGTCAATTCAATCTGGTCTATCATATTACAGAGGTACAGCTAGCGCACAGGTAGTAATTGCTAATCAACTAGCTGCAACCAATGCAATTATTAATTTTGTTTCTAAGAAAGCATCGCTATTTGCTGCATCGGGCGCAGTAGTTCTTGCAGATAACTTATGGACAGACATTATTGGTTATGTCAACACTGGCACACGCCCAATAGTAACCGGCTCTGTAAAACCAACAATTGAGTTATCAATGCTCAATGGTGCTGAAAATTTAAGATTAAACGCAGCATTTTTAGCAGCAGAAGCAACAGCATACATTGTTAATACAAACAAATCAACAGTTACAGCCACAACTGGTTCAACTACTGATACGCTAACTGGCGACACTACTTGGATGGTAGTGGGCGATACCGTTAGATTTACAGGTACAGTGTTTGGAGGTGTTGCTCTCAATACAACTTATTATGTTGTTAACATTGGCGGTGGCACAACATTTAAAATCAGCGATACTTTAGGCGGAGCAGTAAAAGATCTGTCTACAGCATCTGGTTCAATGACTGTAACTTATTACTTTAATCAAGCAAGATGTCAAAATGATGTCATTAACTATGTAAATGCCATAGCAGATGATCTAGTAAACACAGGTAACTACAATTCTGTAATGGCCGCACGTTATTACAGAAGCGCATTAACAGGTTCTAAACTTGAAGATATGTACTATGTACGTAATGGCGCTGGCATCCGCAATCAAACATTGCTAGGATTAGATGGTAGTTCTGATGGTAATACTACTGCTTATCAGTCTCCATTAACTGCGGAGCCAAATGAATACGGAACTAAACGTCCAAATGCAGGCGCTTACGTTTCTCTTGACCCAGGATGGGGTCCAAGCGATAGCAGAGTATGGGTCACAAACAAATCGACTTATGTACAAAACGTAACAACATTTGGTATTGGTTGCGTAGGACAAAAAATTGACGGATCATTACACGCAGGTGGTAACGATTCTATTGTATCAAACGACTTTACACAAGTACTATCAGATGGTATTGGTGCATGGGTTACTAACTTAGGCCGTGCTGAACTTGTTTCTGTATTCTCATACTATAACTACATTGGTTACCTAGCTGAGAACGGTGGTAAGATTCGTGCTACAAACGGAAACAACTCCTACGGTACGTTTGGTGCTGTTGCAGAATACATCGATATTAGCGAACAAGAAGTTACTGGTAATGTTACCAATAGACTTGCTGAAGCAGGAGTTGCCAACGTAATGACCAGCGGCGATGTTGTATATGCTTTAGAGTATAATAATGCAGGATCTGAATACAGCTCTGCGGCTTACACATTTTCTGGCTCAGGAATTAGTGTAGCCGCAGTTGGCGACGAATTCCGTGATGGCAGTGTATTCCAAGTTCGTTTGGTTGATCCAGGCGATTCAACAGGTGGTGGTGGATACAATTATCTAACATCTTCTAACACTGCTCAAGGCGGAACGACAACACAAATTACACTAGCGGCTGCTGATAATCAAGCAAGTGCGGCATATGTTGGCATGTTTATCTACTTGACAGCAGGTGTAGGCGCTGGCCAGTTTGGTTATATCACAGCTTACAATGCAGCAAGTAAAGTAGCTTTGGTTTCTAAAGAATCTACAGGAACGGCTGGATGGGATCACGTAGTTCCAGGAACAGCTATCGAAGCTGCTCTTTCTGTAACAACAACTTATACAATTACTCCAAGATTAACATTTACCGAACCTCCATTTACAACATCAACATCAACATTGCCAAGTTCTCAAAATTGGACTGACGTTGCCTATGGTGACGGTACTGGTTCTTACACCAGTATTTCTGCAACTGGTGGCGCAGGTACATTGGCCACATTTGATGTTACTCGTAGAGAAGGAGTCTACACTGTTGCTGTTAATGTTCCAGGCGTTCTATATGTTGCTGGAAATACATTAACAATTCTAGGTACAAGTTTAGGTGGTGCAACACCAGCTAATGACCTTACAATTACTGTTGCTACCATAGCTTCGGGTAGTAACGGTGTTGCTACAATAACAAGTAGTGGTACAGCAGTAACACAAAACTATGTGGCTATTGCTTACGGAACAACCGCAGCAGCAACATCAATAAACGGCACAACTTGGGTTGCAATGACAATGCCAGCGGCCCTTAACTGGACTGCGATAGATTACGGTACTGTGGCAGGAGTAGGTTACTATGTGGCAGTTGCTTCAGGATCTACAAATGCTTACTACTCTACAAATGGTACTACCTGGTCCGCTGGATCTGTTGGTGCAGGAGCATGGTCAGACATTGCTTACGGTAATGGATCATTTGTGGCCATTGCTCAAGCATCGGTCTCATCAACCACTTATGCAAGAACAACAAACGGTGGAGTGACTTGGACTGCAAGTACATTTGCAGCTGGATCAACAGCGATTGCATACGGTGGTGGAAAATTTGTTACAGTGCAAGGTGGCGGCAGCAGAAATTCTGCGTATTCAATTAATAATGGTGGTGCATGGACCGTAGTTCAACTGCCAACTAACAATGATTCGTCTAACTCTAACTGGGTTGACATTGCATACGGTAATGGCAGATTTGTTGCAATTGCTGATAATGCAGCACAAGCAGCTTATTCATTGAACGGCATTGCATGGACCAGAAGTGTACTACCAAATATCTACGAATGGTCGTCAATTCAATACGGACAAGGTGTTTTCTATGTAACATCATATGGTTCAGACGCAGTAAGTTCACCAGATGGTGTTACTTGGACTGTGCGTGACGGCAAGTATACAACTGTAACAGTAACATCAACATCTAAAGATACAACTGCTACAACATATACCGCACAAACATTGCCAAGCACAAGCTATTGGACTGATGTTATTTGGACTGGAACAAAATTTGTTGCTATTGGTCACGATAATGCAGCAGCGATAGTTGGTGCAACATCAACAGACGGTATGACTTGGAGTGCTTTGACAATGCCTAGCGTTTCTGCTTATACAGTATCAGCATTGGCTTTTAATGGTACTACTAAGTATGTTGGATTAATTCAAGATTCACGCAACATTGTTTACTCTGCAGACGGCACAACATGGTTGTCAACTCTCAATGCTATTCCTACAACTGGCGGTTGGTCAGATATGGCGTATGGTGCTGATAAGTTTGTAGGTATCAGTGGTTCGCAAAACAGAACAGCTTATTCATTCGACGGAGTTACATGGCTCAACGGTACAATTAGTCCTAGCTCAACAGAATACACAAGTATTGCCTACGGTAATGTTGGTGCAAACACTTACTATGTTGTAGTTTCGGGTTCATCTGGAACTAGTCAAGTGAGTGCTTACTCTGCAGATGGTATCACATGGACAGCTGGTAACACTATGCCAACTGCCGATGTATGGAGTTCTGTAGCATACGGAGGTAGTAGATTTGTAGCAGTTGCAGGTAACACAACAGGTACAACAACAACTAAAGCAGCATTCTCAACAAACGGTACTACATGGACCGCCGCAACAATGCCAGGCGCAGCAGCAGCTTGGAACAAAGTTATCTACGGTGGCGGTGCATTTACAGCGTTTGCTTATGGCAGCACACGTACAGCATACTCAGTTAACGGGTCAACATGGGTAGAAGGTCCAACCAGTGCTTCGACTAGCACATGGTTAGCAGCTATCTATGGTAACTCACGTAACGTAGTCCTTTCTGGTGCAGGCAGCAATAAAGCAGAAAGTTTAAACTTTGTATTGGATACAAACTATCTAACAATGACAACACCTTCTACTGTGCTTGAAGTAAACCAAAGAATTAGATTCTCTGGAACAGTGATTGGCGGAATACGTAATGATACACCATATTTTATTACTTCAGTTAACGGGACTACACAATTTACAGTATCTCTTAGCAAAGGCGGCAGTGCTGTTGTAATGAGTACTGCAACAGGATCAATGACTGGCACAGTAAGTGCTGCTTATCAAGCATCGGTGTTAGGAAATCCTGGCGGAACTCCAAGATGGGTAGTCCTTAGTGACGGCATTGCTGGTGCATTGAATATTAGTCAAGGTGCTACAACCATGGCTAGAGCCTATGTTACTAATAATGCAATCAGTGAAGTTTGGATTAGAGAGCCTGGATCTGGTTATGTATCAGCGCCAACCATGACAATCACTGACCCAAATAACACAGGAGTTGATGCGCCGGTGGCAGTAAGAATTGCAAATGGCGCTCTTGCACAACCAACATTTACTAACAGAGGTACAGGATACGCAACAGCTACTTCAACGGTTACAGGTAACGGTTTTTCAGACAACTATCAATTGGGTAGTTATGTTGGATTTACCAATTTAACTGGAATTCCGTTCCCGGGTTCTAACGTACAAATTGCAGGAATTGACGACATTTGGTATAGACTTGTTAACGTTACTGGTGTGGCGCAAGATGCAAATACTGGATTATATTCAGCCACATTGCAGATTAGCCCCCCAATTAATAACGCAGAGGCTCCTGATCATCTAACTGCAACAACAATTAGACGCAGATATAGTCAGGTTCGATTAACAGGTCACGACTTCTTGAGCATCGGTACTGGAAATCAAGTGAATACTAACTATCCAGGATTACCATTATACGATGCTATTCCTGCAAACGAAGCAGTGGATAGTGGCGGCGGACGAGTGTTCTACACTTCCACCGACCAAGATGGTAACTTTAGAGTTGGTGGATTGTTTAACGTTGAACAATCGACTGGTGTTGCAACATTGAATGCTGATGCATTTAACATTGCAGGATTGAACGAATTGAGCTTGGGTTCTGTAGCACTAGGTGGTACTGGTGCAGTTATTCAAGAATTTTCAACAGATCCGTATTTCACACTAAACTCAGATGCAGTAATACCAACACAACGAGCTATTAAAGCATATATCACCAGCCAAATCGGTGGCGGTGGATCGCAGTTGAACGTAAATACCCTCACAGCCGGCGTAATCTATATAGCTGGACAGACAATCAGTACAACTACTTCTGTTCAGATTAACATAAATACTAAGGTGAATTTCAAAGGTGGTATTGACGGTACCGCGCTTGCTTTAAATTACTTTTTATTGAATAATTGATGGAGAATCGATAATGGCAACAGGATTATTAGGACAATCGGCACCCAATGCAGCACAATATACACAGGTATATGCAGTGCCAACTGGTTATTTTACAGCTTTGAGTATTTCGGTATTGAACCGAGCAGCCACACAAGCTTCTATTAGAATAGCCTTAACAGGAAACGTAGCACCGGTGGCCCCTAGCGCAGCAGAATTCATCGAGTATGATACTATCCTCGGTGGTAATGGCGTTCTAGAAAGAACAGGCATCATGCTTAATGCAAGCAAGTACGTGGTTGTCTACTCCACTACAGCAAACATATCAGTTTCTGTATTTGGAATCGAAACTTCAACAACATAATTTAGGAGAAACATAAAATGGGACGTCAGGTAACATCCTTTGGAACAGATGCAGTTGTTAATAAGACTATTACAACTACATACACCGCATCCGCAGGCGAACGAATTTTCGCTAATGCAACTGCAGGCGGCTTTACACTTACTCTACCACCTGCACCAGCAGACGGCGATACAATTCAAATTATCGACGTAGCCGGTATTTTTGGTACAAACAATGTAACGCTAGCAAGAAATGGTGTGAAAATACAAAATTTAGCTGAAGATTTAATTTTAAATTTAAACAACGCAGCAGTAACAATGATCTATTCCGGCGCAGCATTTGGCTGGGTATTCATTGGACCATAATTAGGAACACGAAATGACAAAACTATCAGATATTTTGTCTACAAGAGAGATCAAAGCCAACGAATCTAATCTCGAAAGAGGTAGAGTGTGGACAGTATCGCCTACGACAATGTATACTTGTATCCATGATTCAAGTAGATATTGCTGGATGTCTCCGGGTTGTGGAACATTAACTATTGAGATGTGGGGCGCCGCTGGCGGTAGTTCACGTATGTGTTGCTGCGGATTCGGACTTCCAGGTAATGCTCCTGGATATGTCAAAAAAACAATCGCAGTTTATTGCGGTAGTTGGATATGCGCTTGCCCAAGTCAAGCATGTAACGCTCATAGCTTATGCTTTGAAGGTTGCGGCTTACCATCATATTTGGTGTGGGATTGTGCTAGAGATCTTTGTGGATATACTCGAGGTTGCTTGTGCGCTCAGGGCGGACGTGGCGGCACATCAATTTGCTCAACAACTACATCAGCATACTGCTGTTTCTTATTTTGTACATTCTGTACAACACGTTTACCAGGTGATAACTGTGGTATTGTTTGTAATCAGTGCCCTGGTGCTTGGATTGGTTGCGGCTACGGCGGCGATATCAACTGCTGCGGTGGTATTAGTTACGTAGCATTTAAAGGTTGTTTACCAAGTTGCCCATGTCAAACAGAAGTTTACTTGGCGGCAGCGGCAGGTATATACGGCGAAAAAGGTGCATTCATGGCCTATGCAGTAGATTCCGATCCAGAATTTGATCAGTGGTCCGGAGCAGGCAAGATGGGTTCTATGCATGCTACAGCGCAAACAAGTCGTTGGCCAGGTGGCGGTATTGGTTGGACAAGTTGCTATAACGGTAACCAAGGTTGCGGTTGCTATGATTCAAACGGTTGCTACCCATACTTGCCATACGGTGTTGGTGCTCCTCCGTCATTCCCATGCCCAGATGTCCGTGATCACGGTAAACGTGGCGGTCATGGTGCTATTAGATTGACATACAGAGGTAGCAATCCTACAACCGGTCAAAACTGTGCGAAATTTGGAGGCGCTTACTAATGACAACGTTAACACAACTATTAGGTAATCGCGAACTAGCGTTTGAAGATAACTTAGAAAAAGGTCGTATTTGGGTTTACTCAGAAGGCAATATGTACACAGGATTCTGTAATGGATTCTGTTGGAAGCCACCGGGAACTGGTACGGCTGTTATTGAAATTTGGGGTGCTGCAGGATCTGGCGCAAAAATGTGTTGTTGCGGTGCTGGATTACCAGGTAACCCTCCTGCTTATGTAAAGAAAACAGTCTGTGTATGTCCATCAAACTATGTTTGTGGTTATGTAGGTCGTAGCTGCAACAACTCTGACTCATTGTGTTTCCGTGGTTGTTCAGAGTCAACTTGCGTATGCTGGTTTGGATGCTCACCATTGGCACTTTATGAAAGTGGCACACAACCAAAACAACAAAATTCATGGAAAGGTAACAATCCGTGGGGCTGGGGCTCTGGATCAGCCGACCCAATTACCAGTGACGCAAACTGGACCGGTCAATCATTTATAGGAACTACTGAAGGTAACTTTGGTGCAAATAATAACGGATCTGGTTTTAAAGATGGATTCCAAGTTTGCCGTGCAGCAGGAGCCACTAACGGTTGCTTGTGCGCACACGGCGGTAAAGGTGGCTTAACATACTGTATGGATGATAAATCACCATACTCATGTTTTATCACTGGCGGACATTGCGGTACAAGAATGGGACCAAGACACAACATGTGCGACACAGCACGTTCTGCTTGCGGTATGATCTGTAACATTTGTGCAGACGGCGGCGGTGTGGGCTGGATTGCTTGTGGTTACGGCGGCGATTTAAATTGCTGCGGTGGTTGGTCATGCGTTAGTTTTGCCGGTTGCTTAGAGCAATGTCAATGCCTAACAATTTATCACCATGCAATTGCAGCAGGAATTTTTGCAGATGAAGGCGGAGTTGCGTCCTATACTCCAGAAGGTGATTCACCTTTTGCTTCCTGGGCAGGTGCAGGCGTTGCAAGTTCAATGAACGCCATGATGACCATGAGTCGTGCTCCAACATCAATACAGCACACATCATGTTGGGCTAATAATAGAGCATGCGGATGTTATCAGATGCAAGGCTGTTACCAGTTTGTGCCGTACGGCATGCCAGGCGCTGCCGCTCATCCGTGCGGTGAAGTTCGTGACCAAGCCGGTCGTGGCGGTATGGGTAATGTAAGAATTAAATATATCCCGAACGAAGGAGGCAGCTCGTACTAATATGGCAAATTTAAAAACATTAGTTGAAAGAAAACTAGATCAAATCGAGTTAGATGAACGAAATCTAGAGCAAGGCAAAATCTGGGCATACAGCTCAGCAGCAGAATACACAAACTTTATTGGTGGCTTTTGTTGGATTGCTTGTGAAGCAGGACGTATCCTACTTGAAACTTGGGGTGCAGGCGGGTCAGGAGCACGTATGTGCTGCTGTGGACACGGCGTCCCTGGCAATCCAGGAGCATATGCTCGTAAATGTATCTGCGTAGCAGCAGGTGACTTTGTCTGCGGGTATGTAGGTAAAAGCTGTAACAACGCTGACGCATTGTGTTTCCGAGGTTGTTCTGAAGCAACGTGTGTTTGCTGGTTTGGACGCAATCGCAATACAGGTGTAGCAGTTAATGGCTGCATGTGTTCAGAAGGCGGTCGTGGCGGAACAACATACTGTAATCCATCAGGCACAATTTTCTGTTGTTTTGTAGGCGGAAACTTCTGTAACACAAACTATTCAAACGGTACTTGTGGTATTATCTGTAATTATGGTTCTGGAACAGGATCATGTTGCGCAGAGGCCTACGGTGGCGACATAAATAAACGCGGTGGATTTAGCTGCGTCACATTCTGGACCTGTTATAGTAACTGTCCATGTTCAACACATTATCACGCAGCAATTTCTCCAGGGTTCTTTGCATGTGATGGCGGTGTTGTGAATTACAGTACTGAAGCAGATAGCGGATTCTCAGAATGGTCGGGCATGGGATATCATCAATATATCCAAGCTCTAAATCACATGAGCAGAAGTCCACAGCGTGGAACTCCATGGACAAATTGCTGGAACTCTACAAGAAGTTGCGGATGTTATGATACACAAGGTTGCTGGCCAATGTTACCTCCAGGTGCAGGAGGATTACCAGCTACACCATGTGGTGATGTTCGTGATAACGGATGGCGCGGCGGATTAGGTTTAGCAAGAATACAATTTATTTCAAGGAATTAAGATGAGAAAAACATTTACAGCGGTTCTACCAGACGAACCATACAAAACTACTACTAGACTAAACAGAACAGTAGAGTGTTACTATGTTGGAGCTCGGTATGTTTTGGTTAGAATAGAAAAGAGCGACGGCAAATATTTTTGCGTGGACGGTTATGCTGAAACTCTAGAAGGGTTAGATTCTTCTAGATTAACAGCCGAACAGTTACAACTAGATAGTCACGAACAAGTGGTAATTGATGCTGACGTTGACACATGGATGGCAGCTCATTTGACACATGAGTATGAGCATACTGCTGTTCCAAACTACGTAGAAACATTGTCTACTGGTGAAGTATATGAATACCATTATGACGATATTCAAAGTGCATGTACACAGCCTTACTACACAAACGATTCATACTACAAGAAGGAAACAAATTCTTGGATTCGTCCAAGAATGAGAACACATGCTATTACTCGTGCTTCGTTCATGGAAGGTGTATCTAGCCAAATTGGTTCAATTGAAGAAATTGTGATTCGCAATGTTCTGCCTGCTGATCGCCAAGCTGAAGCTGTTGCGTATCTAACTTTCTTAAAATCAATAGCAACAAAATATGCTAATATTGATCACTGGAAAATTAGATTTCCAAAATATCCAAATCTACAGGCATAATTTAATTTAAAAGCCAAGATAGGCCTTGTACAGTTAGTCGAAAGGCTATATAATCTGTACATAGGCCTATTTTTATGGAGTTTAAATGAGCAAATCAAAAGCATTCTTTGTCAACGGTGGTGCCGGCCGTATGATAGCATCAATACCGGCATTTGAAAAATACGAAGCAGAATCCGAAGACAAAGATTTTATTATCGTCTGCGAAGGCGGCACAGATATTTTTAAAGGACATCCTACACTAGATGAACGCACATACGATATCTGGCATAAGGGTCTTTTTAAAAATGAATTAAAACATCGCGAAATCCTTACTACAGAACCATATAGAGTTTGGGAATATTATAATCAAAAATGCTCTATTAGCCAAGCATTTGATATTCAAATTAATGATAAAGGCATCCGCGAACTACCAAAACCCACACTACGCCTAAGCAAAGACGAGCTATTAATGGGACGACAATTGGTCGGTGATGTTAAAAAGAAACTTAAAAAAGAAAAAATTATTGTAATCCAACCGTTTGGTCGTGGCATCGAGTATATCGACGAAACACTAATTGATAAAACAGCTAGAAGCTTTGAACTTAAAGATCTTAAATCTATTGTTAAAAAATTACAAGCTAACGATTATGGTATAATTTTAATGGGTGAATTTAAAGTTGATTTTGCAGACGCCAAACTTAAAGACGAAGTAGCTATGCCAGAAAATGTTAGTCCTCGGATATGGGCTGCAATTATCAAATATGCAGATTACTTCTTAGGCTGCGACAGCCTAGGTCAACATCTAGCATATGCAATGGGGCAGAAAGCATCAGTAGTAGTAGGTTCTACATTCCCTATCAACGTATCCTATCCCGATGTTCCGGAGTTTGATATTTTAGATATGGGCGAAGTTAACAGAGAATATAGTCCAATTCGTATTTTGCCTGATGAAAGGGTTGATAGAATGAATGAAAATATTATGACAATGAATGAAGATATAACTACACTAGTTGTAGATCACGTTTTGGGGAAAAAGGAATGACAGTTACATCAATAAAGAAAAACAATTCTGCAGAAAAATCAATATGGATTGCTGCTATTGCTCGAGGTCATAACTCGGGTGTATGCTTGCTTAAAGACGGAGAGGTAGTATTTTCTATCGAAGAAGAACGTCTAAGCCGTCAAAAGTATGACGGCGGCCCGTTTGCCAGTATGGTAAAGATTTTAGAGTATACTGACAAATTGGATTATCTAGTAATTGCACATACACAGCCCTTAAAAGAAACTGCTGGCAAAATTGATTATAGCGGCGATGATGTTTATACTGGCCTAGCACGTAAATTAGGACTAATTGATCGTAAACAAAATTCGCATAATCATCCGCAGGTAGTTGATTTAGCATTTATGCATCACAAGCTACATGCTGCTTGTGCATTTTATCGTTCGGGATTTAAGGATGCAGTATCATTAATTGTTGATGGTGCTGGTACATTCTATCCGATGAGCTATAACGATACTCAATTAATGCTATGGGAAGTCGAATCTATTGTTGATTGCGAGTATCCAGCAACCTTTAAAACATTATACAAGCATTACGGAACACGTGAACCGATTGCGGGAGCGTATTTGCCAGAATTTTCTTCTCAACCACTAGGTGAAGAAGGCGATACACACGAAGCATGGATTAGTGATCGTGCAGGTATCGTTAAGGTTTACGAAGGTGTAACAGAATATTGCGGATTCAGTGCGATCGAAGCTGGAAAAACTATGGGGCTATTTCCATATGGTACAGATAATCCTGCAATTCCTAAATTGTTTGAAACCGATTCTAAGATTCCGTTGTCAAATCGTAACTTGATGGTTCCACGTTATCCAATGAGTTCTACAGTAAATGCAATGTTATTTGATTACTTAGATACGTTTCCGGAAAATGACAACGACGACCTTACACATATGCAAAATCGCCGTGATATGGCATATGCTGTACAAACACAAACACAAGAACAAGTTCTTCGTTTAATCCGGTTGGCTTGCGAAAAGAGTGGCAAAAAGCAGGTGGTATTAAGCGGCGGTTACGGATTGAACTGTGTTGCCAATTATTATTATCTCGAACACCTAAAAGAAGACGGCATTGAATTCTACGTTGAACCTATCTCAAACGATGCAGGCACAGCAATGGGTGCTGCTATGATGTTTTGGTATGGATTGCAAGACGATGTAACAATTCGTCCAGGCACTACCTTATATCTTGGTCCTCCGTTGTCGTATACTAAAGACGAAATCAATGACAAAGTAGAAGAAGCTGGAGTAGAAATTACTGACGCTACAGCCAAAGATGTTGTTAAGCTGTTACGTGAAAAGAATATTGTTACAATTTTCCAAGGACGTTCAGAAAACGGCCCACGTGCCCTAGGCAATCGTTCAGTGCTATTTGATCCAACTTTTGTAGATGGTAAAGATTATGTTAACGAAGTCAAGCATCGTGAATACTTCCGCCCATTTGCTGGATCAATTCTAGAAGAAGATGCGCACGAATGGTTTGATTTGCGTGGAATGAAAAACAGCCCATTCATGATGTATGCTGTAAACTGTCAGCCGGGAGTTGAAGAAAAGATTCCAAGTATTATCCATGAAGATCATACTTGTCGGATTCAAACAGTTAATCCTGAGCAGAACAAACACTACTATGATTTGATTAAGGCATTTAAAGAAGAAACAGGTGTTCCTATCCTGTTTAATACCAGCTTTAATCTAGGTGGTGAGCCCTTGGTAGAAACGCTAGACGACGCTATCTGGACTCTTCAAAATTCAGATATTGAGTATCTTTACTTGCCAGAACATGGTAAATTAATTAAAGTTGCTAATTAACAAAAAGCCCGAAAGGGCTTTTTTGTTAACTGATAAATACATATTATTGGATATAGCTCATGAGTATAAATTTCTCTAGATTTTTCCTAAGAGGTCCTAAAAACACCCTTAGATTTCAAAACGGAGTCCACTTTGCCCACAAAGGGCCGTGGATAGCCGCCACTACTAACGCAATTATTGACGAGTGGTATGTTAGCGAATTTATGGCAGCTGAATATAATATTGTCATCGATGTTACCCCGTTTAGAAAAGAAATGCTTAAATGTTTAGTAATTGCCGGGCCGGATCAAGCAAATCTTACAATTTACGGACGAACAAATTTTGGTGAAAATCTAATAGATCTTACAGCAACAGTGACAGAGTCAAAACTAACACTCATTGCTAATCCAACATCTAGCCCAGACGGATCTACCTACGATAATTCTAGTCTATTATTGGGAGGTAAAATTATATTCGGTGCAACATACTATCATTCTATTAACGAAATTAAATCTACTCCAAATATTTTTACGCCTACTCCAACACCTACGCCTACTCCAACACCTACGCCCCCTCCTACTCCACCCACACCTCCTCCTACTCCGGTGTCGACATATACAGCTACACCAGTTGCAAATAATGTAAACGAGGGAAGTTCTATTGCAATTAATGTTGCAACAACAAATGTCAACAATGGAACTACTTTATACTGGTCAGTGACCAACGCTGGAGATTTTGTTGTATCAAGTGGCAGCTTTACAATTACAAGCGATGTGGGGTCATTTACAGTAACACCTAGTGCTGATGCCGTAACAGAAAGCGCAGAAACATTTATAGCTAGTGTGAGAACTGGCAGTGTTTCAGGAACAATTGTTGCAACAACTCCAAGTATAACTATTAATGATATCAGCACAACCCCCTCAGGCACAATCTATAATGTAACAGTTGCTAGTGGAACCAATATATACGGAACTGGAAACAAGTATTATATTGGAGGATTTTCAGGAGCAAGTCCGACAGTAAACTTAGCAGAAGGCGGAACATACGTGTTTAGACAAAGCGATAGTTCAAATGCTACACATCAGTTGTTGTTCTCTACTACTCCAAACGGAACTTGGGGATCAGGAATTGAATACACAACCGGTGTTACAAAAGTAGGAATAGCGGGACAACTCGGTGCATATACTCGGATAGCTGTTCCTATCGGAGCGCCTACATTATACTATTATTGTATTAACCACAGTGGCATGGGCGGCACAGCAAACACACCTGGTGCTGCTTCTCCAGTATACACTAGTGTGACATCACCTTCAGACGTGAACGAAGGGTCCATAGTAACATTTACAGTTAATACTCAAAATGTCGTAAATGGCACAACAGTGGGATACACAATCACTGGCATAACAGCAGGTGATTTGTCTTTAGGATCTCTTACAGGTAATATTACAATTAATAGTAATATAGGAAGTGTATCAGTAACTCTTGCTAATGATGTAACCACCGAGGGTGCAGAAACAATAACGCTTGCTCTTGCCGGAACAGACAGTGCATCAACAAGTACCGGATCGTTATCGTCATCTACAATAGTTAATGATACTAGTACATCAGCACCAACATACGCAGTGACTCCGACAGTAAATAATATAAACGAAGGTAGTGCGTTAACATTCAATGTTACCACGACCGATGTGGCAAATGCAACCACCCTCTATTGGACCGTTACGAATAGCAGTGACTTTGCCACATCAAGTGGCAGCTTTACTATCACTAGCAATAGTGGGTCATTTATAGTAACACCTAGTGCTGATGCTACAACAGAAGGTGCAGAAACATTTACCGCAAGTGTTAGAACTGGCAGTGTTTCTGGAACAATTGTTGCAACCTCTAGTTCAGTCACAATTAATGATACTAGTGAAACTCCAGCGATATTACCAACATACGCTGTGACTCCGGTTGCAAATAATATAAACGAAGGAAGTGCTCTTGCAATCAATGTTACCACAACCGATGTGGCAAATGCAACCACCCTCTATTGGACCGTTACGAATAGCAGTGACTTTGCCACATCAAGTGGCAGCTTTACTATCACTAGTAATAGTGGATCGTTTACAGTAACGCCTACTGCTGATGCTACAACAGAAGGTGCAGAAACATTTACAGTGTCTGTTCGTACAGGCAGTATAAGTGGAACAATTGTTGCAACCTCTAGCTCAATCACAATTAATGATACCAGTGCAACACCAGCGTTTGTCCCAGATTACACAATTAACGTAAGTGCAGTAGATTCCAACAATTATATATTAACTGGCACTGCTCGAAACGGTTCAATAAGTGGCAACGACCCAGCATTATCATTTAATAATGGCGATAAGGTAAGTTTTGTTGTAAACGCCTCAAGCCACCCATTCTGGCTTAAAAATTCAATGGTAACTGGTACAGCAAATGGAATATCAAGCGGAGTAACCAATAACGGTGCATCAAATGGAACAGTTCAGTGGACAGTAGGTTCAACCGGCACATTCTACTATATTTGCCAATATCATAGCAACATGGTTGGTACAATTACAATATCATAAAGTGATGTTATTAGCACCAAACGGTTTAATCTTTCTAACTAAATACACTTGAGTACTTTTGTAGAAGTTGTGGTTGGCTTAATAGCGAGGATACCTAATGTCAGTAGCATATATACCTTTAGAATCAAAAAGCGGCTTTAAGAGCCCGGGATTTACGGTTGACGAAAACGGAAATCTTACAATTAGCGGCGCCTTGGCAATTGGGGGCGATTTTAGTACTACTGGTATTTTTTATGTTAACGGTATTCAATTATTAGACAATACCGATTCAACAGTTTCTCTAGGTAATCAAATTCGGTATAGCAGCTTAACAAAACTAGGCTCACTAGAGTTTTTAAACATTGACGGCGATCTAGTCGTCACACAAGGTTCTACCCCATACATTCAAATTATCAACGGTAATACCAGAGTTAATAGTGTTAACGGTGTGGGATCTATGGATAATATTGATGTTGGATTAAAGCAACCAGCAGACGGAAATTTTAAATCACTTAATGTTGGACCTAGCGATAGTCAAGGACAATTAAGTGTTCAAGGAAATTTAATTGTTTCAGGGTTGTCTAATTTAACTGGCACAGTGACCGTGACCGGAGATGTTGGCATCACCAACTTACCCACAGAACAAACACACGCAACAAGAAAAGATTACGTAGATGCTCGTGTAGCTGCATTTGCAATTGCTTTTGGGGCATAAGGAAAAATAAATGGCAAAGAAACAGATAAAAAATTATGTATTTGAACCGGGGATTAGTAAAGACGCTAATCTTTATCCAAAAGCAGTTGCATTGGTACTTGCAAATAAAAATTTTATTATTGAACAAGAAATCGCGTACATACAAAATCAAGTAGCTAATAATATTGGAGTGTTTAACGGTTATAGTTATGCCCCAGAGAAGTGCCGAAGAGACTACATTTATTACTTTGATGCAATGATTCACGATTTGCGTTACGGTGGAAATGTAAGAACAAGACAAGTTGCAGAATTATTCTGGATTGATGGCCGGCCTCAAATTCGAAATGGTGTTCCTGCTGTACTAGCAGCTCAACAATACGTTCGTGAGTTAATTAACAATTACGTTTTAACCAACACTGCTCCTTCGAATTTATATGGACAGACTGCGGTTCAGCAAGTGTTTGTTGCCAACAATCCGGGAGAAGCAGGAGCAGCTTCATCAATTACTCAATATTGGGCAACCATTGGTAACGTGATTCAAAATGGTCTAAGCCAACTGCCTGGAAAAATTAACGGTGTAAGCAGTGTACGATTACTGGGAAATTATATTTCCAGTGAAGTATTATTGATTACTGATACTCAAACCGGTAATATTCTTTATAACTTTTCGGATTCCTCTAAGACTATCAACTTTACCTATAAAGGTGGAACCAGCAGCGGAGATGGGCGTCCGGTATCTGATGTAGATTTCCCTTACTGGTGGCAAACCACTGATACAATTACATCAATTAATTTTTCTGAAGATACAAGTCATTTAGCCAACGGTTCTGATATACAGATATTTGTTGAAGAACCAAGCCAACAAATTCGTCCTTGGGATTTTGGAACAGATGCTATCGAGCGTATGCGTGTTGCTGCTCCGCAGGCCATGCTTGACGCTGACTTTGAATACGGACTACAACCAACCAAGTGGCAAGCACTTGGGCTACAACGTAGTTACCCATCTTTTTATGAGATTCCAGGTACTGATGTGGCCATTACTGCTGTGGTTACCGATGCATCGACCGGATCAGGCGGGTTTGGAGCATCATTAATTACTGTTACTTCGTCGGGCACACACGGGTTTAATGTAGGAACTCCAATTACCATTCGAGGTCTTAACGGAGCTGTTGCTGGATTTAGCCGAGCAGAAGGATCATATATCCTTACTGGAATACCAACCCCGTACACGTTCCAGTACTATGCATCGAGTAAAGTGGGTACAATTCTCAATGACAGCTTGTTTACTTCATATGTGCAGGTTCGTCAGGCTGGATTTTATACTGGTGCTACAATTGGATCACCAGCATTTAGCATATTCAGCAATGGTGCTAATTCTACACTTACTACATTGTTCACAGGTCAAGCAGGTGACGTTGGTATTGTGTTTACAGGAAGTGCTCCATCTGCAGGAGCTCCTGTAACAGGGTCACCTGCAATTTTTCCAGGAACATCAGTAAGTGGTGTTGTAGGTAGTGGAACTATTGATGCCACTGTATTAAATTCAACCGTGGCTGGACAAACTTTTATTGATCTAGTCGATCTTTCTGGAGTTCAGCGAGGAATGGCTGTGGATTCGGGCAGCGGAGTTATTCAGTTTATTTCATCAATACAAGGAAATAGAGCGAACCTAGACGGAGCCTACAATATTGTAAAAGCAGGAACCAACCAAACATATATTAATGTAGCAGGATCTAATGTAATATCAATCGGTACTAACGCTAGATTTGATATTGAAAGAACCAACGGTGCGTATATAGTTACTCCCCGCTCAGATAGTACAACAAACGGTCAAAACTATTCTAGAGGCGATCAAATTAAAATACTTGGCAGTGAGTTAGGCGGAGTCGATGGCGTTAATGATTTAATTATTACTGTTGTTAATGTTGACAGCGGTGGTGTTATTGCTGATATTAACCCCAACCCTATGCTTGGCCCAGTTGTTTATGGATTTACCTACACCGGCACAGCAATTAGTGGAGGTGCAACTTACACTAACCTCTTGCAATATCAAACTTCGAGTGTGGGAACTGGGGCTACAATTACTGTAGTTCGAGCAGGCGGCACTGGAGCAGCCTTGTATGGCACTTACCAAACTGTTACCCTTACTGCTCCTGGTATAGGATTTGACGTAGGCGATACAATTACATGGGCTGGAACAGACTTAGGTGGCTCAACGCCATTAAATAATTTAAGCATAACGGTTGCCAGTGTCAACCCGTCAACTGGTGCAATTGTCGACTGGGAAATTAATGCTCCTCTTTATGCAGATGCAGGAAACGATAGCTACAACGGTGTTGCTGGCCTAAATATTACTCCAGTAGGAGCTGGTGCTCGTTTTGATATTTCACGTACATTCACTGGATACTCGGCAGTACTTAATGGTAATGGCGGCCTAAACTACGTAGTAGGCAATCGTATTAGAATTCTTGGAAGTCAAGTTGGCGGGTCAAACAGCACTAACGATGCACTTGTTGAAGTTGTATCTGTTAGCGGAACTGGAGCAATTCTAACACTTGCAGTTACTGGAAGCACTTTTGCTGGTGAAACTGTAAGATTTTTTCCAGCACTAACTTTGAGTGATGCATTGATTGCTACTCTACCTAGTGGTACAGTTCTTAATGTAGGTGCAATTGCGACTGTCGAAGTTACATTCCTTAGCAATCATGGACTAGTTCCCGGCGCTTCAATATTATCATCAATTAGTTCACAACCAATTCCCTCATTTGCATCAGCAGCCACTTCGTTGCCAAGTAATGCAACTTGGTCAAGCACAGCAGTAGTCAACGGACGATTTGTTGCTGTAACTGCCAGTGGATCAACTAGTGGTTTTTCAGCCAACGGTACTGACTGGTCGGCAGGAGGATCGTTGCCGGCAGGACCTACAAATTGGAGCGGTGTGGCTGGCGGAACTATTGGAGCAACAACATATTTTATGGCAGTTGCTAGAGGACCGTCAAGTGTTGCTGCATGGTCGTCCAACGGCGGAGTAACCTGGACACAAATAGCCATGCCAGCATCACTTAACTGGACATCGGTTACATTTTATAACGGTATCTTTATTGCTGTAGCAACTGGAAGTAACGCAACAGCATATTCAATTACGGGTACATCATGGGTAGCAGGCGGATTATTATCAACTTCCACTACTTGGGTTTCGGTTGCCGGCGGCCTAATAGGAACTTTATCATATTTTGTAGCTATTGCATCCGGTGGTACTGTTGCAAACTTTTCATATGATGGCGGCGTAACTTGGGCAGCTACCAGTGCATTGCCCGGTTCAGTTAACTGGTCAGCCATTACCTATGGTAATAGTAGATTCTTAGCAGTAGCTAACGGATCAACAGTTGGTGCAATCTCAACAACTGGTACTTCTTGGACGTTAGCATCATTGCCGTCGGGAGCTGCATGGACAGCAGCCACGTTCGGTGATACTAGCTTCTTTGTTGCTGCCACTGGTACTACTAGTGCAATAACATCTTTTACAGGCACTACCGGATCATGGACTACTAGAACATTAGCAACTAGCAGTGCATGGTCTAGCGCGGCATTCTATAGCTATTCTGGATTAGGAATATTTGCACTTGTTGGTAATTCAACCACTGGACTAAGAGCTGTATTAACTTCTGGAAACCACGAACTTGCTGCAGGTCCATTTATTGTGACAGCAGTACCATCATTAACTAAAATTAGATATCCAGCAAGAACTACTGGCACTATTGACGTGAGCACTACTCCGTTAAGCGGAGTTGTATATTCTCGTCCAGACACGTTCTTCCAACATCGTCCGTTTGACGGTGGCGTTCAGCTAGGTACAGGCGGGCCACAACACGGTGCGCAAGCAGTTCGACAGAGCAAAAAGTATATTCGTTATCAGTCTGGTAAAGGCATTATGTACACAACTGGTGCGCTATTTGCTCCAAGTTACAATATTGCAAGTGCAACTGCTGACGGCACAACAGTCAACAGTTTGATCACATTTACAACAGATGATACTGATCACGGATTGCAACCAGGTGGCGTTGTTCAAATTACCGGCATGCTTACATTTGAATACAACGGTAGCTTTACAGTCGAGGCTGTAAGAGATAGTAGAACTTTTAGAGTTAGAACAGCAATACCACTGACATCGATTACTGGTATACTTGGATCAGATTCAAAACTAACAGTTTTAGTCTGGCACGGAGCAACTGTACGCTCAGGCCCGTTTGATGATCAAAACGGCATTTTTTATCAGTATGACGGACAAACATTAGCACTAGGAAAACGATCAAGTACATTCCAGTTAGCAGGTGTAGTAAACGTAGCACCCGATACTAATGTGCTAACTGGAACCAGCACTAGATTCCAAGACCAGCTGAGAGTTGGTGATAAAATTGTTATTAGGGGTATGAGTCATACTGTTACTTCGATTGCAAATCAAACATCGTTAACCATGGCTCCGGATTATCGAGGAAACGTCTCGGCAATCGGTGCTAAGATTTGTTTAACTCAAGACATCTTGGTACCACAAGGCCAATGGAATATGGACAACGGCGACGGAACTGGTCCTAGTGGGTACAACATCAACGTTGGTAAGATGCAGATGATCGGTATTCAGTACTCATGGTATGCGGCTGGTTTTATTGAGTTTATGTTAAGGGGTGCAGATGGTAAATTTATATTCTTACATAGAATTCGTAACTCAAACGTAAACACCGAAGCGTACATGCGTACTGCCAACTTGCCAGTTCGTTATGAAGTTCAAAACGAAAGTGCAAGAACAGCATTAAGAGAAGTATTAGATCCTAACGCATCTTACATGACAGTTTACAACACTGAATTCTTCCCAACTAGTGGTACATTATATGTTGACAATGAACTAATTACATTTACTGGTAAAAATAGAGATAGATTAACTGGGTTATCAAGAGGAGCAACATTTACTAATTTTGCAGCCGGTGCTAATAGAACGTATTCTGCAGGAGCAGCCGCAAGTCACGCAATTAATGCTGGAGTAATTTTGATTAGCTGCACAATTAGTCCAGCAATTAGTCACTGGGGTAGTGCAATTCTAACAGATGGTATGTTTGACGAAGATCGAGGTTATTTGTTTAACTATGCAGCTACAAACGTTGCAGTATCTACAACAAAGACAACGGCATTTATGATTCGATTAGCACCTAGTGTGTCAAACGCGATCACAGGTGACTTGGGAGATCGTGAATTATTAAATCGTGCGCAATTATTATTACAATCAATTGCCATCACATCTGATGCATTAGTCGGCGGAGCGATTGGAGGCCTAGTTGTTGAAGGAGTATTGAACCCACAAAACTATCCAACAGATCCTGGCACGGTACAATGGTCGGCGCTAAACGGTGTGTCACAGGGCGGACAGCCTAGCTTTGCACAAATTGCTCCAGGCGGTAACGTAAACTGGGCAAGCGGTGCAACACAAACAACTGCAACAGCATCAACTGCTACAGGCGATAGTCGAAATAGAACAAACTTTTTGGTCTTTAAACAATCAAGTTGGGACGCTAGTGGAGCAAAAGTAGGCACTGAGGTACAGGATTATACTAGATTCCCAGCGGGAACTCGTGTAACTCGAGTAGACGGTCCCGCTAACTATATTGGCGGTAGTGCTGGTAATGAATATGTTGTTTATTTTTCACAAAACTCGTTGGGTAATATTGTAGGCGATACTAATATAACATTCTTATTTGGACAACCGCCATATGCGCTACCAGGAGAACAGGTATTTTCGTTTATCTCAAACGCAGGCGATGCTACTACACTAGAACTAACTGGGTTGAAAGAATTGACAAGTACAAGTATTGGTGGTAGAGGAACTTATCCAAACGGACCTGACGTATTGGCCATCAACGTGTACAAGGTTGCAGGCACAGCAACCAATGCTAACATTATTGTACGATGGAGTGAAGCGCAGGCTTAACGGGGAGGGGTGCGCAAACTGTTTTTATAAGCAGTAAGCCCCTCATCCAACTTTTGACGATACTTAGCTATGTTTATTCTAAGTTCGCTAGTATCGGTAGGTAACTTGCCAGATATAAAAATCTGTTCGTGATGTTGGTCCACATACTCAACTTGAGACTTCAAGTTCATTAATGTGTCAGTCAAATCTTTTTGTAGATTAGGATCCGTTATTTCTGATATTTCTTTTTGGTAATGGCGAAAGTCAGCCAACCATTTTTCATCGTGTTGTAATTTTGGGAACATTTTCTAGCACCAGTATAGTATCGAGTTTGGCTCGTATGAGCTGATTATTTAGTGTGGTTTTAAGACCTGTATGTAGATGTTTTGGAAGAAAATCAAGGTCGGCCCAACATAATGTATTAGGACTAGTTGTTAAAAATTCTTCTTCTACTAAGCAGACATATGTGCCGTATTCAAAACCTTTATCCTCAGAAAGATATAATTCAATTGGCAATAATCTTCCCGATTGATAACTTTCTAACAGAGATTTTGCATCGTCGTAAATAACTCCGACCCTAGCAAATGTAGGAACAGTCCAAGAAGAATTTTCTAGAATTAATAAAATTCTACCTGTATTTTTGGCAAGGAAAAGTAAACCAGCACGTTGTTGCATGCTCGTACTTATGCTGGATTTAAATCAAATCTCCAGTATCCGGCTTTGTACTCGCCTTCAAATGAGCGAAGCCATTGACCATCTTCCCATTTGTATTGTACGCTGGTTTTAAGATTGGTAATATAGTATATTCCTGTAACAGTATCCGGATCAAAAATAGTTATCCATTTACCGTTACTCCATTCAATAATAGAATTATTTTTAATTACAGCATCAGTTCCGTCCTGATTTTTCCATGCGTCGGGGCCGTCGTATGCATCACCACTACTGCCGTCAGTAGGATCTTGACCATAAATCATCACTCCTCCGGTATTTTCACTAATGTTAACATCGTCTAATACCAAGAATCTTGGAGGATTTGACAATGCATTAATTGCAGAGTACCCGCCAAGTTTTTCTAAAGGATTATACTTGTAAGGATCGATAATTGCATCAACATATGTTTTAGTATTAATAATAGAGTTTGAAGGCTTATCGGTAATAGTAACAACCAGCATCGAAGGGTCTAAGGGATTGATCACACAAGTTCCACGAATTTCACTACCATCCGGTTGAGTAAAATATACCATACTTAATCCAGGAACAAAACTTTCTTGTTGATCAAACAACATACTCCAGTCGAATTGTTTTCCTAGTTTTGTAGGAGGTTCAACACCGAGAACACGAACAGCTTCGTTAGCATTAATTACAGATAAGTTATAGTCATTAGGTTGACCATTATTAGCAGATAATAATAACACTCCATAGTTGTTCATTGTAAATTTAAATTGTATATCAACATTACCAATGTCGATCAATATATCGTCAAGATTTTTTACATCACCGGCTTGATTATATATGTTTGCAATAATAGTTTTAACAACTCCAAGCCTTTTAACTTTAGCAGGGGGCGTAACATATATTGGCATGTTAAATTCCATTGAGCAAATATCAATATCAGACTCTGATCCTTGTGGAATTGTTCTAGAACTAAATTGAAGATTTTTAAGATTAATTACGCTAAGACTGGTCCAATCTAAAAAGTTATCTGTAGTTTGAATTTCAAAACTGGGATTAAAAAATACTAAAATTTGTTCAAGTAGTTGTAATTTTTGATCAGTGTTTGAAGTCCATAAATCTGCTTTCATTGTTAGCATGAACGGCGTAGGCATCATGCGTTCAACAGTATAGCTACCTCCTTGTACATTTTTGTAAACTGGCGTTCCACGCAGGTGTACTTCTGGATAATCGTTTGGATAGTACTCTTCGTAATCGCGTTCTCTAATGTTGACTTTGCTAACAAAAGTTGATGCTGCAAGCCTTGCAGTGTCCATTTCGAGTCCAGTGATATAGCAAGAAATTTTAGGAACAGTCATCATTTTATTTTCTGAGTTGTCCTTGATAATAGCAGCTACTTGTCTGGACAAATCGCCATAGGTTACTGGCAGGGTTTTTTGTGTTCCGTCACCTGCTTGATATTTAAAACCTATAAAAAAACGCATAAACTGTGTTACGTAGCGTCTTATTTGTCCGTCATAAAAATAATCCATTAATCGTCCGCCTTTGGTCTAAGAGCCTTACTTAGACTTTGTTTTTCTTTAACATCTTTATTATGTATCTTAGTTACAGTAGGGTTGTTAATAAAACCAGCCAATTGTGTTTGACGAACTTCTTTACCCTCAAAGGTAGCATCAACTCCTACATCGCTAGCACCTAGGTTGTTCATAGTCATACGTACATTGTCCTCAAATTTAATCCAACGTGTTCCGCTGAACCTAAAAAGTCGCTGTGGTTTAAAATCTGTTCTTAAATGGAATTGGCCTTCGGCAGGTGTTACAGGGAATGCAATACCAGAACTAAATGGTATTCCATTCGGTGGTATTCCGTCACCAACGTTAACATTGCCATAATGATATTGATTTTTATCTGGACTTAACAGTACAGTACTTGCTGTAGATCCAACATATACAGGATCTCCGTTATCGTCAACTAGTAAATTTCCGTTTTCGTCTCGTGCTTGCGTTTCCAGTGATGCTAATAATGTATTATTATCAGCAGAAACAACATCAGGGGTACCAGTATCTGGATTTACTCTTACAGTATAAAATTGTGTTGTATCGTATCCACTCTTTGGAGCATCGGCTTCTGCTTGATCAAGAACTGCTTGAGTAATTTGCATTTCTTTTTCATACGTTGACATAATATCACGTAATGTTGTATCAGTAGGATTGCCATTGGCATCTGTTTGTATACCATCTAATATATCTTTAAATTCTTGACTATCGACTAGCGGTTTACATTTTGCACGATATAGGTGTGGATACCAAGTTACTGAAAAACCTTCTGCTGCGCGACTGACTTCTTCAATCACAAAGAATCGTTTTAGTGCAAATTGTAAATCATTTAATGCGTGGTCGTCTTTTAAGTGTGGCAATTCAATTACATCACCTGCCATAATTTTACGACCTATTTTTTCTACAGTATCGTTTATATGAAACGTTAAAAATACTGTATCGTTTTGTAAAAATAATCCAAACTGACTTAGATTAAAATCTATATCTTGTAGATTGTACACCCCTCGTAATTGGTAGATATCTGGATCATACTTGCGATCTCGATTTTCTAGAAATAACACATCTTGTATTCCTAGCTCTGGAATTGCATTATTGCTTAATCTATTGATAGGATCTGTAGAATTAGTATCGCCCGGCCCGATATATTTGTGAACCAGTACATCTGTACCACCAACCTGGAACATTTCCCAAACGGTTTTATCGATGAATTTGTAGTCGTTGCCCTTTTCGGGCCTATAAAGAGAGAGTCTTGGCATAGTCATATATTTACCGCTACGATAAATAACAGTATGAGCCAAAACGATCAAGTAAAACAAGAGGTTTATAACTACTGTAAAGCCATGCTGGGCGACGGCATGATCGATATTGAGTTAGACCCTATACACTACGAAACTGCACTGAATCGTGCATTAGCAGTATTTCGCCAGCGTTCGGACAATGCTGTAGAAGAAAGTTATGCGTTTTTAACCATTAAGGTTGATCAAAACGAATATATTCTTCCTAAGGAAATCCAACAGGTACGTCAAATTTTTAGACGCAGCATTGGATCTAGAAGTGGTGGCGGAAACGGCGGCACAGTGTTTGAACCTTTTAACATGGCCTATACCAATACCTATTTGTTAAGTTCTACAAACATGGGCGGCCTACTAACTTATGAATTATTTGCTCAGTATCAAGAATTAGTGGGCAAGATGTTTGGATCATTTATTAACTTTGCTTGGAATCCGCAAAGCCGCAAACTTATTATTCAACAGCGGCCTCGGTCCGACGAAAGCGTAATGCTTTGGATTTATAACACTCGTCCCGACAGTGCAATCATTGAAGATACTTACGCAGGACAGTGGATCAAAGATTACACTTTAGCTAACTGTAAAATAATGTTAGGCCAAGCTCGAGAAAAATTTGCTCAGATTGCAGGTCCGCAGGGCGGAAGCAGCCTCAATGGATCAGCAATGAAAACCGAGGGGCAAGCAGAAATAGATAAATTAACCGAGGACCTAATGAAGAGTGTTTCAGGCGGTATTGGTTACACATTCGTAACTGGATAAATCGACTAAAATTCTTTGACTTTTTAGATAATCTATATTATAATGTCTATATAGGAGACATTTATGATCATAGGTATTTGCGGTTTTATTGGTTCAGGCAAAGACACAGTTGCGGACTATCTAGTAAACTTCCACGAATTTAGACGAGAGAGTTTTGCATCTACATTAAAAGATGCAGTTTCTTCAGTATTCGGTTGGGACAGAACCATGCTTGAAGGGCGCACTAAAGAAGCTCGCGAGTGGCGAGAGCAAGTTGATCCGTGGTGGGCAGCACGGTTAGACATGCCAACACTAACTCCTAGATGGGTGCTGCAATACTGGGGTACTGAAGTTTGCCGTAAAGCATTCCATGACGATATATGGATTGCAAGTTTAGAAAACAAAATTCGTACAAGCAAGGATCACGTGGTTATATCAGACTGTCGATTTCCAAATGAAATACTAAGCATTCGAAATGCAGGTGGCCAAATTTTATGGGTTCAGCGTGGTGAATTACCTGATTGGTATGACGTAGCAATAGACGCAAACAGAGGCATGAATATTGCAATTAACGAACTTAGGATGCGTAAAATACATGCCAGTGAAACTGCATGGGTTGGAACAGAATTTGATGCTGTGTTAGATAATAACGGTACCATCGATGAACTGTATAATCAAACTAAATTAATAGTCAGCAATGAGATCGCCCTGACGCCAAGTAACTCCGCTTTTAGCTAGTATTTGAGAGCAGTTGGCACATACTGTTTTCAAATTGTTATGACGACAATTATCAAGATTACCGTCTATATGAAATACTCTAAATACTTCTTTGTGAGTTGACTTAAACCCGCATTTATCGCATTGTGCCTTTATTTGATACCCTGCTCTAACCCAGCGGGGTATTCTATGATTTAGTCCGTGAGACATACAGATTTCGCAGAGTTTTCTATAGTAAACTCTATCATTTTTTTTATAATTTACAGCTCTAGGTCGCTGTCCGCACTTACAAATAGGTCTCATAAAACTATTTACACCTTTTTCTCCCCTTTTTCATACTGGTTAACTACCAATTTTTATTATAAACCGCTAAATACTTTGAGCAAACTATTACCAGGAGAATAGGTACATGGCGACATTACAATCCCCAGGCGTAGCCGTAACAGTCATTGACGAGAGTTTTTATACACCAGCTGAACCTGGTACAACTCCGTTAATCGTGTTAGCTACCCAAATGAATAAAACGAACGGTGCAGGTACTGCAACAGCAGCAGGCACTATTCAATCAGCAATTGGCACAGCATTTAAGATGACTAGCCAGAAAGAACTTGTGGACACATTTGGTGTTCCGTTCTTTGAAAAGACAGCCAGCGGATCTCCCGTACATGGCAGTGAATTAAATGAGTATGGTCTACTGGCAGCGTATAGCTACTTAGGTTCATCAAATTCTGCAATTATTGTTCGCGCTGACGTGGACTTAGCCGAGTTAACTCCAACATCAGCCGCCCCGGGAGCAGAACCAACAGACGGCCAATGGTGGTTAGATACTACTAATTCAACATGGGGCATTCAAGAATGGAATAGCTCATTAGTTGCAGACGGTGGACAAAAATTCACAACAAAAACTCCATTGGTATTAACTGATAGCGATTCACTTGTTAAAGTTGAAGCTAGCAGTGACTACGGTCGTGCTCCAAAAGCATCCGTCGGTTCCATTGGCGACTATGCAGTTTTATTTGAAACTGTATTTGGTTCAGGCGATTACATTTCTTCAAAAGAAGAAGCTAGATTTTTTTACAAATCTCCAGGAAATGCTGGCGGTGGCGTTCTTCCAGGTGCTTGGGTACTAGTTGGTAGCCCAGAATGGTGTTTAAGTCATCCAGCACTAGTATCAGGCAGTTTTACAACTGTAACTGGTTCATTCAAAATCAACGGAACACTAGTTACTTTGTCTAGTGCAACTCCGCTTCAAGTTAAAAATGCAATTATCAGTGCAGCCATTCCCGGAGTAACAGCAACGTTTACTGCTGGTACAACAGGTAAAGTATACATTTATTCAGATGGTGCAACAGAAGGTGCCGGCGACTCTACAAAGAGCGGTGCAATTGTTATCAGTGACACTACATTAAGTGCTAGTGGTTTTACAAACGGCACATATTTACAGCCAAAATTAACATTGGCTCCACACACTCAAGTGCCATTGTACAAGAGAGTAGACACAGCTACTTCAGGAACATTTGGTAATGCCTTAGCTGGTTTCCCAACAGGATCTGTATGGATCAAGACTACAGAACAAGGCAACGGGTCACGTTGGAGAGCCAAGCGATATAACTCTGCAACTAAATCTTGGATTACATATTCAGCACCATTGTATGCAACTGGTAGTTCAGCATTGTATTATCTAGATCGTACAGGCGGGGGCAAAAATATTGCACTAGATTCTGTATATGTACAATACAACAGCGATGAGCAGTTTAGCTATGCAACACCGGACAGCAATGGTGATGCGTTAGATGCAACTTTAAATTCAGCAACTTTCCGTGTATTCCGCAGAGTAGGTACAGGCAACACAGTTATTACATCTTCTGTAATGAGCCTTACTAATAATGCAGGTTCTGGTGTTAAGACTTTTACTATTAAAGAATCTATAACAAGTTCAGAAGATCTAAGTGCAGCGTATACAGTAACAACAGCTTCATTGAATAGTAACAAAGATGATGCTGTTTTAATTGCTTCTGCAATCAATGCTGCTGGGTTAACTAACATTGAAGCTAGTGTAACAGCAGATTACGAATTACAAATTTATCATAAGAAAGGTGGTGATTTTAGATTAACTGATGTAACCGGAACAGTTATTGCTGATTTGTTTACTCCATTAGCATACACAGCCGGTCAGTGGTCAGGATCAGCTAATTTCTACACATCAGCAGCTGGCGCACCTGAAGATTTTGTTGCAACACAATGGCAACCACTGTCAATTGTTGGATTTACTGCATCTGCAAGTGCTCCATTAAATGAGCCATCAGATGGTCAGTTATGGTATAACAACAATTTCTCAGAAATTGACATCATGGTTCACAATGGCTCAACTTGGAAGGGATATAAAACTGTATTTGCAACCACAGATGCATTTGGTCCGGTAGTTAGTGCGTCAAGACCAACTGCAAGACCAGACGGTAGCGGCGATTTTGTAACTGGCGATTTATGGATCAGCACTGCTGATATGGAAAATTTTCCAACTATCTATCGTTACAATAACGAATTAACTGGTGTTACCAACAAAGCATTACGTTGGGTACTAGTTGATAAAACAGATCAAACTACTGAAGAAGGCGTTGTGTTTGCTGACGCTCGTGCAGGCACTAGTGGCGGTACAGTAACATCTGCACCAAGCGGATCTATCCAAGAACTACTATCAAGCAATTTCTTAGATACAGATGCACCAGATCCAGCACTGTATCCAAAAGGCATGTTGTTATGGAATCTACGTCGCTCAGGTGGTAACGTTAAGAAATACAACAATAACTATATTGATACAACAGCAGATAACGTTCGAATGGCCAATGTAGGCATGAGCACATACTGGCCAGATCGCTGGTCTACTGCTTCTCCTAACCAAGAAGATGGTTCAGGTAGCTTCGGACGCAAAGCGCAACGTGCAGTTATTGTTGCAGCAATGAAATCTACAATCGATACAAACTTACAAATTCGTGATACAGAACGTAGAAACTTTAATTTAAGTTCTGCTCCTGGTTATCCAGAAGTTTATGGTAACTTGGTTAACTTAAACATTGATCGCGGATTAACTTCGTTTGTTATTGCTGATACTCCATTACGCTTAGAATCTGATGCAACATCATTAAGCAACTGGGGAAGCAACGCAGCAGGTGTTACTGATAACGGTGATGCTGGTGTTGTTACATACGACGAATACTCAGCAATGTATTATCCTAACGGATTTACAACTGACTTAGGCGGCACAACTGCTGTTGTTCCAGCATCACACATGATGTTGAAAACAATTGCAATTAGCGATCAAGTTAGCTATCCATGGTTTGCACCAGCTGGTACAAGACGCGGTGGTATTGTTAATGCAACGTCAGTTGGATACCTAGACGGTATGACCGGTGAGTTTATAACAGTTGCTCTAAACGAAGGTCAACGTGATACACTATATGATTTAAAAATCAATCCAATTCCATTCTTTGTTGGTGTTGGTAACGTGGCATTTGGCCAGAAAACTCGTGCAAGAAATGCTTCAGCATTAGACAGAATTAACGTAGCACGTTTAGTTGTTTACTTACGTAGTCAATTAAACAAACTTGCTCGTCCGTATATCTTTGAACCAAATGACAAGATTACACGTGACGAAATTAAAGGTGCTGTAGAAAGTCTATTGTTAGAATTGGTAGGTTTAAGAGCTATCTATGACTTCGCTGTTGTTTGCGACGAGTCTAACAATTTACCATCAACAATTGATCGTAATGAATTGTATGTTGATATTGCAATTACACCTGTAAAAGCAGTAGAGTTTATCTACATTCCATTACGTGTCAAGAATACAGGAGAGATTTAAATGTCACTAACATCATTAAATAGATTTTCGGTACCAACAGCAGGTGGCGGCAGCAATACATCGCTGTTGATGCCAAAACTAAAATATCGCTTTAGAGTGAATTTGTTAGGATTTGGAGTTGAATCCAGCGTTGAACTAACCAAACAGGTGCAGGAGGTAACGAGACCAAAAGTTTCTTTTGAAGAAATGACATTAGATGTTTATAACTCAAAAGTTAAATTAGCGGGCAAGTACTCCTTCGAAAACTTAACATTAACGTTACGAGACGATGCATCTGGTCAGGTTACTAAAACTGTTGGACAACAAATCCAGAAACAATTTGACTTTATGGAACAAGCATCTGCACGTTCAGGTATCGACTACAAATTTCAAATGAACATTGAAATTTTAGACGGCGGCAACGGTAACAACGGTGCTGATGTATTAGAACGTTGGGAAGTTTACGGTGCTTACATTCAAAATGCCGATTACGGTGATTTGGCATACAGCAGCAACGAGCACGTAACAGTGGCACTAACAGTTGCATTTGATAACGCTGTTCAGTTCAAAGGTGCTACAGGTGCTGGTACAGATCGTGGACTTGGTGCAGTGGTTGGACGTACCCTCGGCGAAGCAGTTACTGGACGGTCAGGCGCACAATAATAATTCGTTTGAATCAAAAGAGCCCGGAAATATTCCGGGTTTTTTTGTGGCATAAATATTTGTATGGCAAATAAATTTACACGATTTCTTAAAGGCGTAGGAGATGGTCTACTAACTCCTAAAGGTCAGGTAGCCAATTGGCAACACGCTACTAGATTGTTTATCGACGATACCATGCGCTTGGCACCACGAACCAAGTTCATGTTCTATGTCCGCTTTGAAATTGATAAAACACTTTTAAAAGCACCGCAGTTTACAAATAAACATGCAGACGAAGTAGGATATCTTGTTAAGTCAGCAGACTTACCCAAATTTACTATGGATTCAGTAACCAAAAATCAATACAATAAGAAACATATTATCTATAAAAACTTTTCTTATGATCCGGTTAATTTAGCATTCCATGATGATAGCCAAGGTATTATGAATGCCCTGTGGGCGTTATATTTTGGGTACTATTCTGCAGATAGAAATTTGCCAGCGCAGGCATTTTCAAAATCTATTTCAACATATAGAAGTACAAATACCGGATTTGATAATTTTAGATACGGTCTAGACAATAATAAAAGTTTAGATATGTTTAAATCTATTTCAATCTACACTATGAGTCGTAGACGATTTAATGGATATACTTTAATAAATCCTAAAATTACTTCGTGGAGTCATGGACAGGTTGCATATGATGCAAATGACTTTTTAGAAAATACTATGACAGTTAATTATGAGTCGGTAATTTATAGTTCGGGACAGGTTCAACGAAATAGTCCAACAGGGTTTGCAATGTTGCACTACGACAATACTCCAAGCCCGTTATCAGTAGCAGGCGGCGGTGTGGCAAATTTATTTGGTCAAGGCGGCGTGTTAGACGGAATGGAAAGTATATTCGGCAACGTCAGTGATGGATCGGCATTTGGAAGCATAGGTGGATTTTTAGGTACCGCTATCTCGGCAGCTAACACTGTTAAAAATCTTAACAATCTTTCTAAGGAAGGATTAAAGCGAGAAGCAATTAATATTATTAGTAGTCCGGCTGCAATATTAGGAATTGCAGGATCGGTAGGAGGTATTATTGGTTCAGTGTTTCCAAAGAACACTCAGAATACCAACACAACTCCAGCAACACAAAAAGTAATGATAGCGGGCGATGCTGATATAAACGGATTTGCATAAATGAGTAGTAATAGTTTACCCTTAACAACAGTTGCAGATAGCGCACAAGCTACTAAATTATTTTTTGATCAGTACGGTATTAGCCCGTTAGAATTTTCAGCCAACGAAGTTTCAGCAGCAGTTGGTTTCTTTGAATCAAAAGGATTCAGCACTGACGCGGCATTAACTACTGCATCAGCAATTTTAAAACAGGCCAAGATAGATGGCATCCCTGTTTTTAAATTGTTAGACACCCTTAAGGGATTTGATAGTTTACAACTATCTGCACTAGTTAGTGAAATTCTTAACAACAATCGAAAGTCAACATCGACGTTAGGGTTTAGATATTTAAATATACCTAAAACGGAAATTCTAAGAAACATATCTCCATAATGGCAAAGTTTGCTCAAGGTCGTTTTGAAATGAAAAATGTCGACAAATACGTTGGCAAGAAAACACCACTGGCTCGCAGTAGTTGGGAGTTTGTTTTTATGAGAATGCTTGATGAACACCAAGGAGTTCAAAGTTGGGCAAGCGAAAGTATTCAAATTCCCTATAGAGATCCGTTAACAGGAAAGTATACAATATACGTGCCTGATTTCTTTATTGTATATGTAGATAAAAACGGTAAAAAGCATGCAGAAGTTGTTGAAGTTAAACCTGAGAGTCAAACAGTATTAGAAAAAGTAGGCAAAAGTCAATACAATCAACAGCAGTATGTGAAAAATATGGCCAAATGGGAAGCTGCTACTGCTTGGTGCAAGCAACAAGGTGTTAAGTTCCGTATAGTTAACGAAGGTGATATTTTCCATCAGGGCAAAAAACGCAGATAAGTAAAGTATGACTAAAAAATTAGAAACTCTTTTTAATTTAGAAGATTCAAAAGTTGACGACACTCCTATTCCTGTTTCTGTAGTAGAGCATACAGAAGTAAAAAGCCTAGACGATAGTTATCGTGCGGTTCAAGAAATTACACGCGGTCTGCCACAAATACAAGAACTAGATAACATAGACGAGCATGAATTAGATGCATTAGCATCTAAGGCAGAACAAGCATATGACGATTTAATGGATTTGGGTATGAACGTTGAAGTTCGGTATGCCAGTCGCATATTTGAAGTAGCTAGTTCAATGATGAATAATGCTATCAGTGCCAAAACGGCTAAGATTGATAAAAAATTGAAAGCCATTGACATCCAGATGAAAAAGTATAAAATTGACAAAGACAACAACGAAGACCCAAATGATGTTATTAACGGGCAGGGATACATTATCACTGACCGCAACGAGCTCCTTAAGAAATTGGGTCAAAAGGACTAAATAGTACTATGAAGACTTTTAAAGAATACCTTGCCGAAGGCAAAAAAGTATACGACTTTAAGATTAAAGTTGCGGGCGAACTGCCTGAAAAATTCCAAGAAAATCTAAAAGAAAAGCTAGGACGTTGCGGAGTTAAGACTCTTGAAAAAGTTGCTACCACTCCAATACAAGCACAGCCTTTAGATTTTCCAGATTATCCAAACTGCGAAGTAACCATATTTGAAGTTGTTTGTGAATATCCAATTACATCCCCTGAAATAATTAACGACATTAAAACAATGGGGCTACCAGAAAGCAGCTTCCGTGTTCGTGGTGCTAATGAGCCTGTTGAAAACGAACAGTTACTAGCATCGTTAGAGTCAACAGGTAAAGCATTGTTGGATGATGGTCAATATAAAGAAGCTGACAAAGTAAAAGTAAAAGATTACTTTGGCGACGACTTTAACAAAAGTTTCTTAAAAGATTTAGAGAAAACATCTAAAACCTCAAAGAAAGAAAGAGGTATTGGTGAATATAAATTAGCAAAAACAAAAACAGCTGGATCTGTTAGTCCCATGACTAAGATCGATAATCCAGTACCAGTTAAGGGAAAATAAAAATGAATTTTCAAGATTTGATGAACAAGATGCGTGAACTAGACGCTCCTATTGCTGAATCAACAGTCGAAGAATGTGGCCAGCCAATGGGCATGATGACACAGTCAATGGACAAACCAGATACACCGCCACCAAGTATGAGTGTTAATCTAAATGCTCAAGGATTAGATGATATTGCTGAATTAATGAAGTTGATGACTAAAGTTAATCCAGACATGATTAATCAACCAGCAGCACCTACGACTGCAATTGACCCAATGGGTATGCCGAGTCTAACTCCTCCAGGCCCAAGCATTTCACCATTAAGCCTAGGTAATTTAGATTCCGGTCCATTAAAAATGCTTCCAGATATGGATGCTGACAATGACGAAATGCCAGGCGGCGAAATGGATAAAGACGACAGTCCTGTTGCAGATATTCAAAAAGCTATGGGTGATCAAGACGGCGATGGCGATCATGACATGGATGATCACGACATGGAAAAGAAAAAAGACAACAAGCCAGAAGATGAAGCTGCTGAGCCAGAAGGCGACGATGACGATATCATGAATCATCTTAATAAAGAATTAAAACCTTATGATGATCACGTAGCCAAGCTAAAAGCAGACAACAATAAAGAACAGGAAGAAGCAAGTCCAGCTGGATTCGATCAAGCTACTACCAGTCCTGACCCAGAATTCAAAGACACCGATTACATGGTAAACAAACTTGCAGGCGGCTTAAACAAGCCAAAGACTATGACTAAGCATGGTTATCAGCAAGGTGATAACCCAATGGCAATGACAGACGGCGATCTACGTGCTAGTATCCGTGCAGAATTAATGCAACGGTTAGCTGAAGCTAAAAAATAATCAGGTCGAAATAAACCAAATAGGCTCTACGGAGCCTATTTTTTTCAGTAAATAAAGTATGGCAAAATCACTAGACGGTAATTTAATTAAAAAGGCGCATGCTCCTCAGCGATATACGTTAGAGGAAGTCAAGCATCTAGAAGCCTGTATGGACCCAGTAACTGGCCCAATATACTTTGCTAAAAATTTTTTAAAAATTCAACATCCTGTAAGGGGATCGATTCCTTTTATCCCATATGATTATCAAGAAAGACTAATCGATGCCTATCACAATAACAAGCAATGTATTGCTATGTTACCGCGTCAAATGGGCAAGACTACCTGTGCCTGTGCCTACTTGTTATGGTATACCATGTTTGTGCCAGAAGCACAGGTTCTTATTGCTGCTCACAAGTACGAAGGTGCGCAGGATATTATGAATCGTTATCGATTTGGCTACGAGAACTTGCCAGACTTTATTCGTGCAGGTGTGTACAGCTACAATAGAAACACTATTGAATATGACAACGGTGCTCGTATACAGGCAGTGACAACTACAGAAAACACCGGTCGTGGTAAATCTCTTTCATTGATCTATTGCGATGAGTTTGCATTTGTACAACCTCCAGAAAAAGCCAAAGAGTTTTGGACTGCACTAAGCCCTACACTGTCAACAGGCGGTAAGTGTATTATTACATCAACGCCAAACAGTGACGAAGATCAGTTTGCTTTAATTTGGACCGAAGCCAATAAACGATTTGACGAATTCGGCAACGAACAAAAATTAGGCACTAACGGATTCCACTCATTCTTTGCACACTGGGCTGAACATCCGGATCGTGATGAAGAGTGGGCTAAAGTAGAACGCAGCAAGATTGGCGACGAGAGATTCCGCCGAGAATTTGATTGCGAATTCTTGATTTTTGACGAAACATTAATCAACGCAGTACGTCTTGCA
>Ga0209353_10000036_pt1 | contig 76400 bp, 73 predicted proteins | sample LauGreSpBDMM15SD_2_FD_187561 | JGI IMG/M metagenome (GOLD analysis project Ga0209353, IMG submission 187561) | Freshwater lake microbial communities from Lake Michigan, USA - Sp13.BD.MM15.SD (SPAdes) (version 2) | ecosystem: Environmental > Aquatic > Freshwater > Lake | place: Lake Michigan... | reverse complement strand
ATGTGTCCATGGTGTATCATATATATAATGAAATACGTCAAGCGCTAGAGCCCAATACATTCGCTTCGACGAATAAACATTACGTAAAAACGCATGCGACTGTGCGATATGTCCAATATAGTTTCCTTGGACGTCCCACCCGGCCATCATTTCGCAATGCTCAATCGCAGATAAATATAATGTGGAATATTGTTCCGTTTCAGCCTCCGTTTTTAACAAAATACCCGCATTATTTTTCATAGCAGGAAGTGTTTTGGATATGTATGATCGTAACGGTTCTAAATCTGTGTGCATTTTGTCCCGAATTACTCTTGCAAACACCGCAACATTATTTTCAATACCAGATATCCTGGGCAATATAAACGGCTGATTATCGTGTATTTTAGACTGTATGTATTCATATAATACACGGTTGTCTTGAAACATCAATTCTTTGAACCCACGTGTAGTATGAAATACGTCACTCATATTAATTCCAAGGTTCGATTTTATTTTTACTGGATCAAAACCATATGGGACAACTACACCACATGGTAATTGTAATGAGTCTTTTAAATTATACGATCTCTGTTTACTCGAATGAATATGATAGGTCTGAATTGTTCGTGGGTCATTAATTACATCATAACCCAATATGCTCATTAAATATACGAGCTTATTATCGCATCCGGGCCGACCAAATTCAAATGAGAATATAGGCTCTGCTGTAGGGCGAACGGAAAAATTCGAATGCAAAATCCACGTGTCTTGACTATCGAATCTTGGGCCAAATAACAACGAATTGGATGGATCCGATGAATTATATTCATAACGCAATAAAGAAAACATCTGTTTTTTCTCGTGAATTTCACTGCGTCTCAAGTTGGGAAGAGCAGAATCCGCGAAACATATGTCCGCATTCAGCAAAATTAGATATCCCTTAATTTGCGACGTTCGAATATACACAAATACATCTTGAAACGTCAAACGTTTACCAATCACCGTCTGTATAATTTTATCGGAAGATGTCCCGAGTTCTTGCGCGGTAAATTTCCGCTCAACCAACAAATGAATCTGATATACGTCTCGATTTAACGCATTATTTTTTAAACAGGTTTTTAATTCGTAGTATCGAACACTTGTCGAAGGGATAAAGAATTGCGTAAATATATGTATTTTGTCCGAACATTTTTGATCGGATAATACCGCCGAATTTGAATGTAGTATTAATTTCATAATATTGTAATACAATCGTTTTTATTACCATTATTAAATATATTTATTAGTATAATCATTCAATAAATATAAGTTATGTTTCATGATCCATCTCGTGTAAAATCGGCAAGTGCATCAACCGTAGCACAAAAGCGTAAAACCGATAATGTTAAATCTGATAATTTTGATTGGCGGGAATATTTAATCGCAAATGTAGATTTAATTGACGGAGGTATAGATACAAAGGATTTAGCTACAAAACATTGGTTTGAGATAGGCCGGAACCAACATCGCGAATTAAAATCAAAGACGTTTGATTGGACCCAATATATCGCGATTAACCAAGATTTAATTGATCAGGGATATATTACAAAAGAGTCGGCGCATGAACATTATATAAACAACGGGTATAAAGAGGGACGGCGAACAGTTTTGGTTGGATTCGAATGGGAATTCTACATTGTTTACAATAATCATTTGATGCATACGGGTATAAATACACAAAGTAAGGCAATCAAACATTGGATCGAATATGGTAAGACCGAAGGTCTAATTACGACAATAGATCCAATACGCGAGCAATATACCAAAATGCTAACCTACGATTATAGTCAGATATACAATATATTCAATGTATCGAATCAAACGCAAACATATATATCATCATCTTCGTCGGACGAGATGCTTCTTGACTCAGATATGTATCAAATCACGACACGAAACACCCCGATGTTTAAACAATTGGATATAATATCCAATATTCAAAACAAAATGGGCGAATACAACAAATTCATTCTTATTATTGATTTTCCGTGTTATGGTGGAGGATGTTCGTTTTTTATAAATTCTATCATTTCACAGTTTAGATTTAATACGCATTTTTTAATAGCAAGGTGTTTCAAGGAAAAGGTTCATTGGTATATAGACGATTTTTGTATATTTCAAAATGCTATGGATATACACGCCGCAAAACGATTCTTAGATACATATGTTGATAAAATAGACAAGATATTTGTAAATTCTACTGTAGGACACTCCCCCGAATTTATTGAAAAGTTGTTTACATTAAACAAGGAGGTAACTACACTGTTACATGATTTTACATTATTATTTAATAAAGCACAATTATATTTACATGAAATTAGTGACGATAAAGTGAATTATAAATTGAATATACATAGGTTTGATCGAATAATTACGCAACATATGGGGAACATTTATTCATTCGGCCGTTATCTCCAAGACTATAACAATATTGTAGTATCTGAGTTACCAGATTATCGTAAACCCGATAAAAAAATAATCGCAAATACAACGAAGACAGTGATTGCTATCATCGGCGATATTTCGGATGTTAAAGGGTATTATGCATTGTATCATATACATTCAATGGTCGAATCGCGAAAGGATGTGGAATTGGTAGTATTTGGAAAGGCACATATTCAAAATCTAGTAAAACAATATTCGTATCACAGTATCGAAGATTTCAATCATTTATTAGAAACGCACAAACCGAATATATTATTAGAATTATCATTATGGCCGGAAACATTTTCATTTACATTAACCCTCGCGATGATTACGAAGCTTCCAATTATTTACCATAATAAATTCTTACCAAATACGGTTCAGCGTAGGGTTTCGTTATATCAAAATGCACATTCGTTTGATGATGTGCATCAATTATCGATCGATTGGATAATTAAACGGAAGCAAAATTATTTGTATACTATCAAACCATGCATTTATTTCCCACCATTCTGGAAGACCTATTTTGGCGGTGAACCTACAACATCTAGCATTATATCAAATATTTTTTCAGATAAAGTTAACATAGTTATTGTGACTTCAAAAATATATGTATCTTCAACACCATTTAGTTATATAGCAAAGAGATCCATATATACCAAAGAAGAACGATATAATCAAACTTTTGATACGATATCTAGCATTCGAAAACATATTCCGAATAGTTTTATCATATTGTGTGATAATTCACACTTCACAAATGAAGAATACCAAGAAATAAAAAATTCAGTTGATTGTTTTATGAATATACACAATGACGATGTATTGAATAAAATGACTAATAATAGCATTCACAAAGTATTTGGTGAAATTAGTCAGACATATAAGATGATCTCATATATTCAAACGTATTATAAAGATATGAAAATACATAATTTATTCAAAATAACGGGCCGATATATCATCGACGACCGTTTTGATTATAAGCAATATGATAACGACAAATCTATATTTAAACGAAATTTGAGTATCATAGACCGAGCATATTATTTCACGTGTTTTTATAAAATCGGTAAATCAGAAATCGGGTTTTTCTATGAAACCCTGACTGAAATATACCAGGATATTCAACAAAATTTGTATGAATACGAAGAATGGGAGGTTTTATTACCTACATTGTTGCACAAACGATTCATTACTGTGAATGAATTGGGTGTAAGCCAAAATATAGCAGTTTGGACAGATAAAAGTAAGATTTAATAAATTAGATTGACCATAAAACAATATTATCATTATGTAGTTAGATGTTCACATTAATTTTTGATACATATAGTGGGTTATGCAATCAAATGTATGATATACAAGCAGCCGTCAATTTCTGTATAGCATATAATATACCCTTTTCATTTCGATATTCATCACTACGCGAGGTTAACAATTTATGCAAATGGTTTGATGTTCCGTTTACACATATATTTGATGAAACGGTGTTTACCCACTTTAAATTATATAAACCGTTTCATTCGTTAAAGTGTAATTCCGAAAATACATATAACTATATAAATGAAGTGCGAGCAATCGAATGGCTAGATATAAATAAGGCAATTCTTCCACAATTGGAACGTATACAAAAACCATATATTGTATTACGACAATTTTGGTCAATTCCTCGTTACATTAATGAAAAACATAACATATATACCATAATTAAACCGTGTGATAGACTAGTTCGCATTTTTAATAATATATGTGAGAAGTCGTTACCCGAAAAATACAATTTCATACATTATCGATATGAATGCGATTTCAACGCTCATTTTAACATAAAAAATCCTCTTAGATTATGCGACGTAATTAAGCATGTAAAGTTTCGCGATAAAACCCTCCCCACATATGTAGCAGCAAATCGCGTAACTGAATTACCACCCGCATTGTTATCTACTCCTATAAATAAATTAAATAACGTAATATATAAGTCGGCGAATCTCACCGAAGGATTAAACTTCGAAGAGGCCGCCTTTATTGATTTTATGATTGGTAAGGAGGCAACAGAGATATACGGGCATCATAATTCATCATTTTCTGTTTTATTAAATTCTAGTCATACTACGAATAATTATTATGATTTAGAAATGACGTAAGAATAATATGCGCAACCTGTATATATGCGCATATTACTAACCGGTGGACTTGGATTTATTGGATCTCATGTAGCTGTAACACTTGGCCAACAAGACCACGACATTATTATTATAGACAATTTGGCGAACTCTTCAATAGACGTATTATTCAAAATCAAACGTTTGATAAAATACCCAGAAAGAATTTATTATAGCAATTATAGTATGATAAAATTTTTATTTTATTTATCATATTATTTATTCAATATCCGTAACCGAAGTTGAGCGACTATTCGATTACACCTTGATATTTACATCATTTTTGTAATCTTTTAAAATACTTTTTTGAATTAACTCGGTTTTTGTAATTGCGTATTGACCACACGAACCACAATGATCTTCGTTGGATAATTCAATCTTGTTATTTATTTTTGTATCACAATAATCCAAATTCCATCTACCCAATGGTTTCGGTAGTTCTTTTCGCGAAATTCTTTGTATAAGACTTATTATGTATTTCATAGTGTATAATTACCTCAATATACCTTTAAGTGTTTTTGATTTTTTCATTCGGCGTTTCAAAAAGACGGAATTTGAGTTATTCCTTTTCCGATAATGAGTGCATGAATATCTTGAGTTCCTTCATATGTGTTTACTGCTTCAAGATTCAACATGTGTCTTATTACGTGATATTCATCTGATATACCATTTCCACCCAGCATATCTCTAGCATTTCTAGCAACAGTTAATGCTTTTAAACAATTATTTCTTTTTATAATTGAAATATTCTCTGGAATTAATATATTTTCATCTAACAGTCTTCCAATCCTTAAAGATGCTTGAGTTCCAAGGGTGATTTCGGTTAACATTTCTGCAAGTTTTAATTGAACAATTTGATTCGCAGCCAAAGGTCTATTAAATTGTTTCCTATCCAAAACATATTCTCTTGCTCGCAAGTAGCAGTCTTCGGCAGCACCAAGAACCCCCCAAGATATACCATATCTAGCATTATTAAGACATGAAAACGGTCCTTTCAATCCTCTAACGTGCGGAAGCATATTTTCTTTTGGAACTATCACGTTATCCATAAAAATCATACCGGTATTCGACGTTCGTAATGAGAATTTACCTTCGATTTTAGGACACGACAATCCCTTCATCTTTTTTTCTAATATAAAACCTCTTATATCATTATTATCATCCTTTGCCCAAATGATAAACACGTCCGCGATTGGTGAATTTGTAATCCAATTTTTACTACCATTTAAAATATAATTACCATCTTTAAAAACAGCCCTTGTTTTCATTCCAGATGGGTCACTTCCGTGGTCAGGTTCGGTTAATCCAAAACAACCAATGAGATTGCCTTTCGCCAGTTCCGGTAAATATTTGTCCTTCTGTTCTTGAGAACCAAATTTGTATATAGGAAACATTACTAACGAAGATTGAACACTCGCACAACTTCGATAACCACTATCAACCCTTTCGATTTCTCTCATAATTAAACCATACGAAACGTAATTTACTCCTGCACATCCGTAACCAGTAATTGTGGGTCCAAGTAAACCAACACTACCCATTTCCTTCATTATATTCTTATCAAATTTTTCATTTCTGAATGATGAAACCACACTCGGTAATAAATATTCCTTTGAAAAAATATGCGCTACATCCTTAATCGTATTTTCGTCATTCGTAAGTTGTCTTTCTAATAAAAACGGGTCTTTATGATTAAACAGGCTTCTTGAAATAACCCGAGGAATAATGCCCTTTTTAAAATAATTAGATGTAATCATCATGTGGTTATTGTTAATAATAATTGTTTAAATTGTTATTATACAATTGAATATTTATAATATGAATTTCATTATATCGAATTTACTGTTCGTTCAACATGCTCATCCTGCAAATTTATTGATTCGGGTAATGGATCAAGCAAAGAGGCGCGCAAATATTTGGTAACATTCATATCCGTTCCCAATAATTCTTCCACCGACATTACGGAAAACCATTGATAACACGTTCGTTTTAATATCTCACTTCCCGGGATCATAACACCATATGTTTTTTTCGGACAGAAATGAAGAGACTCTTGTCCGATCAAATCTTCCAGATCAACCGTTTTGTTTTCCACGGTTTTCACGCCAATGTGCAGACCATCAACGAGTCGAATCTTTTCACGCATCACCTCATGATTCACCCATTTTGATGTATACCCAAAAAAGTCGGGTTCCGCATTGAAGTGCATATTATCTGTGCGTGTTTTAAGATACTCTATCATTTCCCGCATAATCGGAGAGCGTTTTGGCGATCCCATAAATCGTATATCGGATGTAAACCTATTCCATCTTTGTCCGCGAATCAGATTTTCATATCGATTTTGTGTTTCGCATACAAACGGCGTATTGTGCTCAATACCAATTTGATATAATGATATCAGATTACGCAAGCATATAAACGTATTTGGGACAACGAACCCTCCATAAATATATAACAGCTCACACATAGCTAAATCGCGATATGATTGACGCGCCGGTGCGGGCAATTCCGACACCTTTATTGTCCAGTTTGGTATCAATTGATTAAACGAGTCATCGTCGATTAAACATACGTTAAAGTCGTTTCCACAGTGCTTTACAATAGAACGAACGGTCAAATGAATATATGGTTGGTTTAAATCAGTCGATGCCCGAGACCCGAAACTCTTCCACATACGAGAATTATATTCATATGTTGTATGAATCCAAAGTTTTGGGCGATTATATCCATACAATGGACTTTCGTTTAATAAATATTTTCGTATCAACGCATTTTCTTCAGATTCGGTCGAAATAGATTCCTTGATTCTGGTCCCAAACATATTTACAGCAAATACGATGCCTATGGTAATGATAGTATATAAAATTCCATTTTCACTAAATAACGCCATCGTTATAATTGAAGTATATAATATATTAATGTATTATATTCTTATTCTCAAACTCACCCGTATATCTGGAAGGGAATAACGGATTCCGACGGCGGATAATTGTATAAGTCTACATAAACCCGTTCTAAAAATAGATGAAATAATCTATATTGTATTTCGATTCGTTGTATTTTATGGACGAATTAAACATCAAGCTGTTGCTCTTGCATATTTGACGAACAATATTTACAAACGAATTGTATGTGAATTTACGGGTAAGATAAAACTTTTTGGATTCTTGGTAATACGGCATCAATTTCTCAGTAAATATCATATCATATTTATGAAATAATGCCTTTCGATATGCGTTGTTATCAACCAAATAGTATTTGTCCGTTTTCAAACAAACTTTTTCCAATAAATCTATCAGAAGTTCAATGGGCGGGTTTTCACGAAATATTTGTTTCAACATTTCGTGTATGTAGGATAATATACCATGCTAAAATAAACGGTTAGATGTTAATGTTCAAATTTGAACGAATCGTTTCGCAATCATTCGATAAAATATGATGTAATTCGTCTGTAAATAATACTATTTCTATAATATCTTCATGCATGCTGTAAAAATATGTAATATATTTACATAGACACGGCAATACCCTATATTTCTCATCTTCGCTCAAATTATTGGTCGATTTTACAAATATGTAAAAAAGGTCTAATATATCAATTACCGAATAGCCGTAATCGTATATTTTATAAAGAATTTGAATCGCATCGTTCAGATTTTTACTGCGCAACATAGATATATATTCTTCAAATTGTTTATGCGATATGTTTGAAATGATGGACTTGCATCGATTTAAGTCAACTTCACCTACCGATAAAATGTTTATTTTTTCAAGATGTGTAATTACTTCACGAATCGAATAATTCGAAAAGGATAAAATGTATTTTTTCGCATCTGCGGTTAATCGTAACCCCTCTTTTTGAATAATATTATTCATTAACTGTTCTACCATTTCTCGACTGGGTGGTTCGAGGCGTAAAATGTGAACTCTGGACTGAATACTCTCGATTACCTTATGAACATTTGAACAGACTGATACAAAATTAATGTTCGATTTGTATTTATCAATATAGTTTCGAAACACCTGCTGACTCTGATCGTTGATTAAATCCAAATCGTCTACGATAACCAATTTTTTCTTTCCGTGGATGGAACATTTAGATTGGCTAAAGGTTCTCATTTCATTTCGGTAATAATTTATACCCTGCTCTTTCAAACTATTAATAAACATTATATTGTTCTCAGGGAAGCCTTGGTGTTTTTCGAGATGATAATAATCCCGAATAATTGCGTTAAGTAGGGAGGTTTTTCCGGAATTAGTTGTCCCTGTGACTAATATATTGATATCATCGATATCTATGAGCGATCTGAGAACCGCTTTAAACTGGGGGTCCGTGTTGAAATCTTGAATAAAATATGGTCTGTATTTAGCGACAAACGTCTGATGTTCAGGTGCGGAAATTGAACTTGTCGCATTTGAAAAGAAATTGTCCATTATATGTTAATCATAATAACATATATTCTATGTTGATTTGCATAAACAGTTTATATATTCGTAACGAATATATAAATAATAGATGTTATGTATGTATTACAATGAGTCATTACGAAACGCTAGGATTATCTTCAAATTCATCTGAAGTTGAAATTAAACGAGCATATAGGACTCTCAGTTTTAAATATCATCCTGATCGAAATCCGACTACAGAAGCAGAAGACCAAATACGTAAAATTAATGATGCCTATGAAATTTTAGGGGATACTCAAAAACGAAAGCAGTATGATACAGAATTACGGTTCGGACAAAACCCGTTTGCCCATTTTTCTACAGGTGATATGCCGTTTATGAAGATGCCTACAATGCATCAATCGGACGACAATATAAGTGAATTATTCAGCGCATTATTTGGTGGAATGACTGGCGATTCACCGAATATTCGTATTTTCCATGGAGGGGGAGGAATGCCTATGGGAGGAATGCCTATGGGAGGAATGCCTATGGGAGGAATGCCTATGGGAGGAATGCCTATGGGAGGAATTCGATCAAAAATTTTACGTAAACCCGATCCACTCACTTATTCCATCACAATTACACTTGAACAGGCTTATAATGGTTGTAATTTACCAATCGGTATTGAGCGAACAATATCAACCGGCGATATTCAAATCGTAGAGGAGGAAACATTATATATAAATATTTACCCCGGAATAGACAATAATGAATATATTATCATCAATGAAAAGGGAAACGTTAGCGCTGAACAATTAAAGGGAGATGTGAAAATATGCATATCACTTGATACTACATCTATTTTTAAGCGACAAGGGTTAAATTTGATATATTACAAAACGATTACATTGAAAGAATCGCTATGTGGATTTTCGTTCAATTTAAAACATCTGAATGGAAAGGAGATGTTGTTTAATAATAACGCGAAGAACACGATAGTGAAGCCGAATTTTAAAAAGGTTATTCCCAATCTTGGAATGAAACGAGAGCAAACAACTGGCGATTTAGTCATTATATTCGACATCGTTTTTCCAGATTTTCTTGAATCATCACAAATTGACGCACTAAAGGATATTTTATAGGCAACTGGCGAAAGTTGTATTAAAAAAATTATTTACAAGTATTATAAATAATTGTAAATATTTAAAACTCACTCGGTATAGATTTAAGACGAAATTCTCTTTGTGGGAATCTGCACATCGACCAAATAGATAGAGTTCTCCGTGGCGATGATATATTCACTTCCCGTCTTATATATCTTCACGATGGGACTGGTGTATTCTTCCTCGCTTTTCACGAGCAACTTCTCTTGGTTCTCTTTTACACCAATCAACACGGTTTTTTCGAGAGATTGTGTCCAATAATCCATCATAATAGGTTTATCCTCAACAATAGACAACTTTGATGCATGTTGTAATGTTGTAACGTCGGGCAATCGAAAACTTTGGGCAACGGCCTTTACTTGATCTTTTGATTGGTCTTTTGCTTGTACTAGTTCACTCATTATGAAATTATAAAGTATTAAATGATGATTATTTAAATTATTTTACGCACCATATTATTTCGACATTTAAGAATCTCTAAATATAGTCTACATGGAGGTATCCAAATATAGAAACCAGGTTATACAACTGTATTCGGATACACTGACGAATTATTTTCAATATACGACTAAACATTCGTGGGACGCTAAATTACATAACGATCGGGCAATATATAATGGATGGAATGCGATTATACAAATTTTATCTATGTTATATTTGATACAAATGAATGTAGAACAAATGGAGGTATATCTAGAAAGAAGTTACGCGTTATTTAATGAATACTCCAAGACAATATATACAAGCGATTTTAATGAAATGCATACTCCCATTATGTTTGTTCACAAGGTCATGATAGGTAATATCGCATTAAATGCATACGATTCATCAAAAAAATTATTGCACAGTGATGACCATGATATTTACACACTTAAAATATGCAAATGGTCTGGTTTAATACTCGCATGGGGGAATAAAATATTGCCTTTTTTAGAGAGACAACATTCACATTCTGCATTTACACACAAATTGCTTTCGATTGTATTAGACGAGAGTGTATATCATACATATCGTCTCATCGAAATCTTGCAACAAACAGTAGACCCTGCTGTATATGCGAGCCGGCATGTATTGTTGTTTGGTGCGCTTCATCGTTTCTACACCAAAAATAAACGGTCATACATTCCAGACGAAATACAAACCATCGCATTCAATATATTTTTCAGAAATAGAGACGCGTTAAATATGCTTTTCGTCGAATCGAACACACCACAACATATGGACGCGTTTGTTATATGGTTATTTGGAGGGGGTGTCGGTGAAACGAAGCGAACGCAGGAGAAATCCTAAACGTTGTCGCACGAATTTACCGAATTAACTCCATCAATATATTCTCGTGTGACGTTTATCGTCCGCTTGCGAATCTTTATTTGTTTTATTTTGGTAACGTGCTCTTCCGAAGAGGTAGCAATCTTACCATATTCTTCACTCAGCATAAGTTTTATAAATCCATATATGTAGGTCAAAATACTTAGCGTGCAATTTCCAACAATTAAGCAACTACCTGTGCGAAATATCATAAACGACACTTCGGTATATTTCTTATTTTCACCGAGTTCGTCCATTTTTTGGTTACAATCGTCATCGCTAATATACCCCAGCTGTTTTTCTTTTATGAAACCATAATCATGGTTAAAATAGAATTTGCATTTCACCCCAGGATAACTGCATGGATCGTATGCCGTTTCTATATTGTATTTATCGCTTCGCAAAATAGAATACAATTTTTCACGGTTTATATAAAACCCACAATTGAAATTTGAATTAATCAGGACACTATCTTCGTTCGCATTTTCGATAAAACGAACGGGTGTGGATTTAGGCAAAATGGGGTCCAGTATAGACAATATCATTACCCGCACAATATTTAGCAAATCGTCGTTTACAATCCCCGGTATCTCCATTTTCCCCGTGTTGAAAATTTTAACATGGATTTCGCGAAATACTTCTCCATATTGAAACCGTAATATGACCGCAAAACAATTGTAGAAGGCATTTTTAACCTTCCCTCTACAATTCATTATATCCTTTTTCGAAATTCCAACTGTTATTTTGCGTTCGTCTTTAAATCGATTTCTGCGCGCGCATGGATTGTCTATGCGTTTAATAACATGTTCAGTATAATAGGACAAATTTTTCAATTTATTTTCATATTCAGCATATTCTTCGTGTGTATGAGATACGATTTTCATCTGTTTCTTAATAACACCCTGTAGCGGTTTCCAGTATTCTATAACAGGAATATTCCAAAATACCTCTGAAATATTAATCGCCTGATTCAAAAACAAGACCTTTGTTGTTGTTGAAATATTTAGCTCGTCGCATACGGGCATATCAATTGCCTCGACAGAGTATGGGTTCACTGAAACGGGCAATTGTTCTACTGTGTTATTTCCACCGCGCATCTGTGATAGAAATTGGCTCCATTCGTCATCAATATTAATTTCGTCCATTTATTCGTTGTTAATCAATATAAAGAATTGTTTATATTGATTCAATTTTATATTTTGCCTAAAAAAATAATCTCGGTGTATAATATCATGATCTCGCGACTAATGAGTGAACGTGTGAAACAGCCGGTTGAATTGCCGAGGCCCTTGAAAGTCGAGCCGATAAAGATAAAAATCGCCGAATCCAAGTCATCTGAATCACTCTCGGCTATGTGCAATTTCGATCCAAATGTGATTGCGTGCACTCCGCCTGATGGATATTTTATACATAACTTACGAGTTCGCATGGAGAAGATGCGATAGTTCTCTCTATATCACAGGTCACAATATAATCAAATATATCTTCCATCTCTGCGTTTGTCGAGTGAACCACTCGGTCTAACATCTTCAAGAATTCTTGGGTGAGTTTTACCATTTGGTTTCGAATAATATAATTAAAATACGAATGCAAAATGTGTTTTTTATCAATGTTATATGTTATGCTAATTTCATGTATATGTTTTTTTATCTCATTATGTTTTGGTTTACCACAAAACATGTTGTGTAATTCATTAAGAACCGTATTATTCAATATATTTCGATTCCACTCGTTCGTTTGAAAATTTTGATTCAATTGTAAAAAGTTTATCATACTTCGGATATCTGAACGATACATCGCCTGTATAATTTTAATCGAATCGTTCGATATATTAATACCCTCATTTTGAGCAATCGTTTGAATAAATTTGTGGATGTCTTGGGTTGGTAGCTGATTAAATCTTACACATATGAACTCGTTCTTAAGTGGTTCGTCTATTTTACTAATATAATTGCATATCAAACAAAACCGAACCTTGGTTGTGGAGGTTTGTAACAGATATTTCAATGCCTGTTGTGCATTTTTAGTCATATAATCGACCTCGTCCAATATTACGAATTTAAATCCGGATTCGAATAAATTCATTGATCGAACAAACGAATGGATTTGGTTTCGGATGATATCGATTCCTCTTTCATCAGAGGCGTTCAAGTGAATTACATTGCTTTTATTAACTCGACCATGTGTCTTTTGAAATTGATGAATCAGATTGATAATTGTAGTTGTTTTCCCAGTTCCTGGAGGTCCATAAAATAGTAGGTTTGGGAATTGTCCATTTTTAACTATCTGTTCAAAGAATTCCCTATTTGTTGGATCTAACACTATGTGATCAAATTGAGTAGGACGGTATTTTTCTACCCATGGAATGGTTTCTGCACTTTCGGATGTCGACATTATGTAGAAATAGAAATATCTGTTAATATTGTTTTTATTTAGAATAATAAAATTGAAGGAGAATAGTATAAATAAGATATCTAATATACTAATATACTTATATTACGATGGAAGGTTCTCTCAGTTTATTTCTCGGCCCAATGTTTTCTGGTAAAACAACCATGTTGATACAAGAATACAATAAGTATAAATATATCGGCAAGAAGGTTGTAGTAATCAACTTCGATCAAGATAAACGATATCATGAAACAATGTTATCTACCCACGATAAAATTATGATCCCTTGCATTCAGGCGCATAAATTAATTCATGTAATCGATGCGATAACCAATGCAGATGTAATACTCATCAATGAAGGACAATTCTTTGATGACTTGTTTGAAATCGTCTTTGATCTCGTTGAATGTAAACATAAAATTGTCTGCATATCTGCTCTCGATGGGGATTTTAAACGGCAGCGATTTGGTCGCGTATTGGACTTGATTCCGTTGTGCGACAATTTGACTCGATTGAAGGCATTATGCGCACATTGTAAAAATGGGACATATGCATCCTTTTCGCATCGCGTTACATGTGAAACAACCCAAGTGAGTATAGGTTCGGATAATTACATACCGTTATGTAGAAAATGTTATCAGAGATCTAATGCTTCTACGGCGGTCAAACGGGATATCGATAAAGCCGATGTTTTCGGTTTTGCGGGAGACTCGTTTAGTTCTTTACAAACAAAGGCGGCTGATATACGCCCGTCTGAATTATCGCCCTAATCATATTTTAAAAGCATATAAACAAAACTCTGTATTTTTTGCATTAATCAGAATGCCTAGCGTGTCTAAAAATTCGGAAATGAAAAAACCATCTAAGCGTAAGGCCGCCGATAGCGGTAATATACTTGCGACTGAACCGACAAATACTAATATAACCATGGTCATCGAAGATAGTGAACCCGCCGCAGTAGAAGTAAAAAAAAGGGGTCGCAAACCCAAGGGCGGAAAGCTAATTACAAAAGACGCGGTCGATCAAATGTTTGATATACCCCCAGCAAATGTTATTTTACACTTGAAATGTTTATTAAAAGAGATTGATGAGCACGACGCCACAAATACGACCAAGATCAAGAATCCGCTTGATTATGACGCGTCCGTCCCCCCTTCCATTATGGCGTATGATTCAGTTGATACAAACTCGAGATTTGCCCGATTTTTACAAGAGGGTCAACCCGAAATAAATGATAAAATAGCTTATTCAGAAAGTCATTTGGGTGGTGCATCCAATTTTTTGAATACGAATGCACCCGTATTGTGCAGCAAATGTAATAATCATACCGAGTGTGAACCGGTGGTAGATGAACGCGCGAACGCAGACGGCGATATTCGAATTAAAGACGTCAATGAGAAACTCAAGCGTTTGAAGGTAAATTTATATCGTAATACGATGGACGAAAAACAGTCCGCGTGTTTTTGGTGCACGTATGATTTTGATAACCCTGCCTGTTATATTCCGAAATATTCAAATGATGATAAGATTTTTGGTTATGGCTCTTTTTGTCGGCCAGAATGTGCGGTCGGGTATTTGATGAAGGAACAATTGGACGATTCAACTAAATTTGAACGTTATCATTTGTTAAACCGTGTATACGGCAAGGCATACAATTATAAGAACAATATTAAACCTGCACCCGACCCACATTATATGTTAGATAAGTTTTACGGCAATCTAAGTATACAAGAATATCGAAAATTGTTAAATAGTGAACGTATGTTGCTTGTGATAGATAGTCCACTTACGCGAATTTTACCCGAATTGCATGAAGATACCGATGATTTTGTAGCGGGTGTCTATGGTGGAAATAAAGGGAGTGCGACACAAGCCGGTGGTGTATATAAAGTAAAACGCCAGAGTGAAAAACAGCCAACCGCGAGTAAAGCGACTATTATGAAAGAACGGTTTGGGTTCTCTGCGTAAAATTTATTGATACATAAATAATAAATTTTACATTTGGATGAAAATGTCGCATCATCAGTCGATGAGATTATCGCGCGTTTCATCAATTACCGGGCATGTATTCACATTTTCACACCATTTTGAAAACATGACCATACTTCTCCCTTTCCAAGTGTGGTTGATCGAATTAGCTTTTATATATTCATCTGCGTCTATTTCAGATAATAAGTCTGATCTAGTTAAATATACATGTGCTACAACTACATTTTTATGCTCTAATTTTTCAATTTTTTCGTTGTAACCAAGTGCATTATCGCGGGCATCTGCATGCATGTGATATAATATCTCACTACTATTTTTGTATTTCGCATAGGTTGATGAATATATGTGTGCGCAATAATATTCCTTTTCATAAAACTTAATGTCGCGACTTATCTTGCTTGACGGCTGTATTTCAATAAATGCCCGTTTGTATGTCGCAAAATAGTAGGGTGTAGTAAGATTTGATATACAACTTGTTGAAAAACAAGACCCCATATTGTAGTCAGTTACTATATATTTTTATAATTTTATTCTCATATAATTTCACGGAGTATAAAATTGAAACAGCTTAGAGACTTACGGTCAACAATAACAACTTGAACGACTTAAACGTCTATAATGTCATCAACCGATCACAAAATGCGCGCGAATTACGAATATATTTTAAACCTTCCTGTTGTGAAAAAACTAAACAAGAAGGTTTCTAAACTGCGAAATGAAATAAAAATTTTACGTCGGGTTATACTGCATCTTGGAACGAAATTGGATGGTGGTGAGGAAAAACCCCAGGTTAATCATATTAAGTATGTGTATATCAAGGATGAGCCCGGTGTGATTTCTGAATCAAATATACAGTCTCCTCTCACAATGGAGGATTTGACGAGCGACTCTGGTGATGAAGCAAACATTCGTTATGATATTGAGGAGGCCGTAGACGACGACGAGGACCTAGACGTTAAATCCTTATGTAAAAACCAGGACTGTTCTGCGGTTAAAGATAACAAATATACCGAAAAATGTTCAATTTGTAGTGGATATTTTGCAGACGATGGGTTAAACGATATTTATTTATTAAATGAAAATGGTCGTGCAGGTAGTTGTAGTTTATGTAAAAAAACACAAAACACCTGTATTATGAAGGGGACGGGACAATATGTATGCGTAAGTGCGTGTGATGAGGAGGAAGATGAGGAAGAGGAGGAGGAGGAAGAGGAGGAAGAGGAGGAGGAGGAAGAGGAGGAAGAGGAGGAAGAGGAAGAGGAGGAAGAGGAGGAGGAAGAGGCTGAAGAAGAGGAGGAGGAGGAAGAGGAGGAGGAGGAGGAAGATGAGGAGGCTGAAGAAGAAGAGGAGGAGGCTGAAGAAGAAGAGGAGGAGGCTGAAGAGGTTGAAGAGGTTGAAGAGGAGGAAGCCGAAGAGGAGGAAGAGGAAGCAGTCGAAGAAATCGAAGAAGAGGTCGAAGAGGAAGTATACGAAGTTACCATCAAAGGCGTAAAGTATTTTACAGCAGATGCTAAATGTGGCGAAATCTACGAGACCGACTCTGATGGAAATCCGGGGGATGTTGTTGGACGATACGTGGAAGGCCGCCCCAAGTTTGCATAAAAACGTATATTGGAGAGGCGGTAGTCGAAGGAGTTATATAATTAGAACTTAAACAAATAAAAATGTATATATTTTTATTTGGATAAACGAATGTGAAAAATATAATTTTTACGATTGAAATCTCACCATACAAAATCTATGGTGATGTAATCGGTGTGAACATCACCACACTGGAAGATTTGCCCCTACGTTTTGGTGGTTTTGGTTTTGGGGTTTTGGTAGACCATCCACCGACCTTTTTTGTTACATTATGCTTATATTTACCTCCGCGCGTTCGTTGTTTTCGTGTAGTATTTGATTTTTTTTTGAACATACTGATGTCTAAAACTTTATTTGATATATATAGTAATGCTGGATTTTTTTCGGATGAATTTGATTTTAATTCATCATGCATATTTATCAATTTGTTGTTCTTATAAGAACATTTGATTTCCTCTATATTATCATTGTCGAGTATACCTTTCATTATTTCCAATTTTAAACATGTGTCGTAATATTTATTCGTATTTAAATCAAATGCACGATCCAGATCCATGTTCGCGTCTACACCATCCTTTGGTTTGTTGTCCACGGATGAATTCATTTCAATAATAGTGCTCACATCATTTCTCAACGTATCTATCATTTCAGCATTATTTATATATTCCGCGCCGGGCTTTTCGTCAGTTCCGATCTCTTTTATAAATCGGATCAAGTTAAATAATCGATCGTCATTTTCTATTTTATATGAAGCCAATGCATCCTGCAATTTTAAATTAGAATAACGGTAATATGGCGGCGTATTTGAAGTCATATATTTACTAAATTCCGATAATTGACTATGCTGTTCAATTTTACCAGCGACCGTTTTGTCCACTATTTCGATTTCGTCAATTGCCTTCGACGTTTTCTTTAAAGTTGCGATCGACGCACCAACCGATTGCAATGTTTTTATAAATTTATCATTAATCGCGGTTTCTAAGCTTACATTCAATATCTTATTAAAGCCTTCGATTTCCATAACCTTGTCTGGAATAAAATACGCCGCAGCGCTTTTCATGCTCGCATATTTGTTTCTTTCTGCGATTTTCACCATCAATTCTCTGAATCGCCGTTTATCGTCAATCGCAACAGAAGATAGTTGTTCAAGAGGATCGATTACTATGCTTATCGGTATAGCCAATTTCGGACGTCGAAGTGCTTCTTTGAGAGAGCCTTTTATATCTTCCTCCGTAAACCGTTTCAAAATAGTATTCATGTACTGATCGATCAGACCACCTAGATTCATTTCTTTCGAATTAAATTCTAGTTTTTTAATCAAATCGATTCTCCATCTGTCGTATGCTGACGCAATGGTAATTAATTTACTAAACTTTTTATCATTTATAATATCATTGACTCGCGTAACCGAAATTAAGGTAAATGTCGAGCTATCTATATTTAAATAGCACAATTTGTATTTTTTATTTTTGAATATGTTCATCAATGACGTAAATACGGAGTCGCTTTTTGTTGGTGCTACCGAAGTTGTCTGTTTTATGTTTTCACTAAATGTGTCTGTAATATTATTTTTAAGTGGAAAATCGGTGCATAATAGCAATTTTATTAATATGTTTAAATTATCTACTGCGATTACTGATCTTTCGGATGCTTTAATGCTTTTACGATTACGTATGTATTTCTTAAATTGGTTTTTGTTAAAGAACACTTCGATTAATTCCTTACGGGGCAATTTTTTTAATTTCTCTTCGGGAAACTCAACGGTGTCCGTAAAATATGGGTAAATACTTGTTTCACCCGATCCGTCACCGCCTTGAATCATATTCGTAGGTTTGGACGAAACATTCGGGTTAACCTCTTCTTTCGGATTTAACTCCGTCGGCGATGGCTGCATACGGTTATCTTTTTCATCTGGAATATAAATCATATTTTTTGTTAATATTTGAATGGAATTCGGGTTATTATTAGATATGAACCTTATATGAATCGGCTGAATACCAATACTCTCGTTTATGTCGCCCATTATACTTAACTTATATTAATGACATACTTTTCCCGTATGTAATTATATGGTTTCCTTTGACGGATCGCGTCAAAATACGTTAGTTGTAGAAGTTTGATAGAATTCGTCTTTGGGATTCACAGTGTTTTGTTCCTTCGCACGTTTTAATACCAACAATGCCTGCTTAATATCTTCTTCGCCGACCTCATCGGTCGATGTTTGAGTATTATCTTTCTTTGATTTGTCGCACAATCCTTCTGTTTTTTTACTTGCGGCCGCCTGGGGCATTCCGGGTATGTTACGGGTAATATCGTTATTATCTGGCTCAGTTTCAGATAATTGTGCATGATAATCGGTAAATGACGACGGCAAAACGCAAAATTGGCTCTCTTCGTTTAATAAGATATCCATAATTAACGTGAATCCGACTGCAACTGCTAATGATATATAAATATCACGGGTTCCCATCCATGCAATCGCGAATATTAGAATTTGCCTGCTAAATGTATATTTCAAATATGATTCCATGGATTTACTCAATTTAATTGTAACAAATCGCGACGATATATTTAATATAATAATCATAAACCCGGCGAATATTTTACTACCGTTCAACATTATTACGTTCGAATGAATTTTCTGCAAAAAAATGTTGACTAATTTTGCGATGTTATTCACAGGACCTTTTATTTTTTTAGTCATTTTATTTTACCTACTATACTGACTATAGATAAAACATTGCTAAAAAATAGATGCTGGGTCAAAGGTCAATGTATCACGCGCATATGGGCGCCGATTATCTTCACTAAACCACGTGTTCCATATTTTATAGACCCATGTATCCGACATTTTAGGATATACTAAATCTTCTTCCGCGTTCAAACGCATTTCGATAGTCACTCCACATTTAGCGTCGCATGGATTGCACTTGTTTTCAACAAATTCAAGTCCCGGAAATATATGTGGCGCATTTTCATTTTTCACAGGCTTGTTTTTAAATTCAAGCCGTCCATTTTTACAATTTTCTTCGCGAAAGTTGTTCACGTTTACCGTCTTGTTTTGTGTCGGAACGTCTGTGTTAGTCGAAGTTTGAAGAGTGCTTGGCGAAAGATGATTTGCGAATGCCTCGGTGTATACTGAACCAGTAAGCATGGACGAGTTCATCTCGCAGCATTTTTCTAAAAATTCCATTTGATAATAAAATATGGTTAATATGCTAACCGCTATACCATATTTAATATCGATCAATGAATAAAATATAATCACCGACACAGCAATAAAACGCCCTAAAGGTTGTAAACTTAATTCAAACGTTTCGTCAGGGAACGCGAGAAACGTGTAAAAGAAAATTAGTGGTAGTAATTGAGCTATAAAAATTTCCATAAAACGGAATCTAATATATTACGAGATAATACACCCACCGAATAAACTTCCGGAAATGCCGTTGATTCAATAAGGATAAATTTCTACGTATTTTTTAAGTATTTCACGATTAAAATTAAATGTCTTTAGTCACATCTGCATCGTTATGGACGAATGAAGACTCTAACTCGAAAAAACGTATACCATCTATGCGCCGCACTATGCGAAAGGCGCCGTCATTAAATGATGTTTCCTCATCAACTTCTATAGAAACGGAAAAGGATGAACATCGCCCGTCTAGTTTTGAGGAAGATCAAAAGGCCCAAGATGCCCGAACAGAACGTGTTTCGCAATTAATAAATAACATGTCGCAGCTCACCGAACAAAACGACGGCAATAATTTAGTCGATTTTACTCCAATTTCACCACCGATGGTTCAAAAGCGGATTGATTCGGAGAATAAAGACTCCGGTCGTTCCAGTGAAGATGAAATTCCTTTACCCGTCAATCAGTTATATTCTTTGCCTAAACGGCTTCATCCTGGCGAATCCAATTACGCACCGTCTCGCAACGATTTAGGCGTTTCCAACAATCCCTCTCAAACAAATCCATATAGTAGTTATCGTCGCATATACGAGCAGCCGCGTATACAGCCCGCATATTATGCGGCTGCAGAATCGAGTGCACCGACTACGCAGATCGATAACCGATTATTGGAAAAAATCAATTATATGATACATATGCTGGAACAGCAACAAAATGAGAAAACGAGTAATCTTACTGAAGAATTTATATTGTATACTTTCTTGGGTGTGTTTATTATATTTGTGGTCGACTCGTTTGCTCGGTCCGGCAAATACACGCGTTAATGATGTTATCGTTTTATTCTAACATCATTTTTAGGGGTAAAGCCGAAGGCGGTCATATAATGATCATACATTGAGATGGATCTAAAGGCATATCCGGGATGACTGCGTTATATAAATAATATGCCGCATCGTTTACAGACAGTGGTGCATATTTCCATTTCCATCTATCAATTATATATCGATTATGTCCAAGCTCGTAAAATGTTAGCATTTTGTATTTTGATGCGAAACTTTTTTGAATGTCTACAAGTGCTTGCAAAAACCCGGAAAAAAACACAGATGTGTTTGGTTCATCTTGGATATTCACTGTGGATATTCCCATTATACATTCCAAAATATATCCATTATCCATTTTATCATAGCACATCATAGGATTTCGAAATATATATATTCCATGCAGCGACGTCCCGTATTTCAGTGCATAAACCAATAATATATTTGAATGTATTAACTTGTCCAAGACAGACATGTCCGGAAACGCTATAAATCGGTGGACCTTTGAATAATCGGTGTGTGTGATATTATACAGATAGTCAGATAACAAATCCATGTTTTCATTATTTATCCGAATAGTTGCATATGGAGGTGATATCGGTGGCCTGCGAATCTTGGTCATGGCGAAGGTGTATACCTTATATTTTACCAACGGAACGACACCTTCACATAGGTCGATCTCTTTTTTAAATAACGATATGGCTACCTCTTTCGTATGTTCTCTTTGATAATGTGAATGGATTGGTATCATCTTGCGTCCAAGATTCGCCGCCTTATTTTCGCGATGAACACATATATAATCCCATAAATAACCGGATTTTGCATGGATCGCATCCGATTTGTCCAAGATAAACATATTTATACTACGCGAAGTGATACATCCTACGATTTTGGGCGTGTTTTTTATTGATATTGCACTGTTTTCCTCTTCCGCGTCGTTGTGAACAATGCTATATTCCTCTTTTTCGTATACTGATATATATGACTGATGCATTTGCCCCGAATGTATTATGTTAAAATGGGTTTTGTCTATAAACATCAACATGCTTTCCGATTCGATTGAATGACCCTGTATTAAATTGATTACTTCATCTAATTTATTTTCATTCATGTCCAAGAACGAACAAGTGGTAACGTGTGAATCCGATACAATCGACCTTTGCGATACATTTGTTGTTGAGATTTCATAAGGTGTTCGTGTAAAATATCGCAATGCATCATATGTATGAAATACCGGCTGTGTGCTCCAAAATGGGTATCGTATTCGAACATACAGGATTGGTATAAAAATAATTAGTATAATCGTGATACATATATAATCCAACATGATAGACTATATATATTATCGAAATTTAGACAGGGTAAATAAGCGAGTTTGAATCGATTCTCCGCCGAAGGAGTTAGATTAGTTCAATATTTGTATTGGTAGATGCCTCTATTTTTAGCAAATAAATATTATTGTATTTTATCGTTTTATCATTTTCTATTTTACCGTTATTTATATTATGTAATTTTATAAAATACACTATTTGAATTAAATTGTGAAATCCATGTCCTATAAAAAAATGCCACATCGGGTGACCCAATAATAAAATGTGATATTTTACATATTTACACGATATTTCAGTAAATGTCCAAATTATACCGCTTATTACAATAGTAAGCAACGAATTATACGTTTTTTGTTTTACTATATTTTGAAAAGATGGATCTAATAACAATATTAAATTATAAATTTTATAATACAAAAACGATACCACGCATGTAAATAATTCTGGAAAAAACAATCGATAATTAGACATAACGTTACATATCATGAATGTATACATACCAACTAAATATGCTATCAGCCTACCCTTTTTGTTATATAATTGAGTTGTATTCCATTTTCTCTCGTTCTTTGTAATAATATTCTCCTTGTTTTTTCCACTTAAATCAAGATGGTCGTTGCTATCTTCCTTGTTATATTTATTATTGTATGTTAATAAATACACATTATCTGTATAAATAATACCGGAAAATACAGTAATAATTATAGGCATTTCGTCGAATAATGCCCATCCAATATTTCCATACCAATGATATCCCGTAGACCCCAATCCGACAACAGCCAAACTCGCAAATAATATATCCGTGAATAAATCATTGTGTAAATTCATCAGACCAGATATACCGAAATAAATAATAAATAAAGAAGATATTGAATTATAATATTCTGGAAGACCTAATAGATGTTCTTCGCAAAATGAATGATCCACATCCGTCCAGTGCATTTAGTATAGTATAATAAACATTTTTTATGTGATTTATCATATTATTTAAACCCTTAATAAGATGGGATAAACTTCCTCGACTCGCGCATATGTTTCCGCATTAGGCAACTTGTCTCATTTTTAATGTTCAAATCTGTATATAAGCAATGAAAACAAATAACGGCCGCAATAGTTGGAATGAATATTGGTTTCAATTTATTTTAAGAAACCCAGATAAACCATGGGATTGGTATTGCATAACAAATAACGAAAACGTAACGTTGGAACTAATTGATAAATATCCAGATAAACCGTGGGATTGGGAATCGTTAAGTCGCAATAAATATTTAAATATGGAATTTATTAATAAATATTCAAACAAACCTTGGAACTGGAGTGGTATCAGTATAAATGAAAATATAACGATGGAAATAATTGATAAATATCCAGAGAAACCGTGGGATTGGGAATATATAATCGATAATCCAAACATAAATTTAAACATGGATTTTATTGAAAAATATTATCATAAGCCATGGAATTGGAATAATATTAGTAATCATCCGAATTTAAAGATGGAATTTATTGAAAAATTTCCAGATAAGCCGTGGAATTGGGCTTATATAAGTAATCATCCAACTTTAAGTATGAGTGTTATTGAAAAATTTCCGAATAAACCGTGGTTATGGACGTTTATAAGTAGTAATCAAAATATAACGTTAGACTTTATTGAAAAATATATATATAAACCGTGGGATTGGGAGTATCTAAGTAGTAATCCAAATTTAACGATGGAATTTGTTGAAAAATATCAAGATAAACCTTGGGATTGGGATCTAATATGTGCGAATAAAATGGAAACAATGAAACAGAACTTTATTTATAAGTCGATTCATCGACAAAAATTTATAAATACTATTTTTGAACCATTAATGATCACCGTATTTCATCCAAAAAATATTAACAAATTCAAAGATTTGGGATTCTTAGACTATTATAACGAAACGTAGTGGTTTATATCGGTCGCTCTAATACATATAAAAATTGGTTTGAATCTCCTGTACACCCTTTCAAATCCGATCGATTATGTAAAATAAATCCCGCATCAGATGCCCATTGCAATATGTCGCCAAGTGGTTCCATATAGAGGACCATTTCGTTCTGGCGAACACTCTTGGTTAATCCATCGGTGAACGTCTCTTTAAATATTACCTGATTCTTATTTACGTTTGAAAAATTGTAACTGCCTAGATAAGAGAAATCGATAAAATCTATGATGGTATCAGTAATACGTTTAGCGGAATATTGCTGAGGATTTTCCAAGAGAGGTGGTTTCCCGCCAGGAACAATAGCGTCAAACTTGTCTCTATCAACTAAATGCAATATCAAATGACCCCCCGGTCGCAACCAAAAATAACAATTTCTAAAAAACGTGTCCTTGTTTTGGAATTGATATATTCCAAGACCTGTATTTAAAATGTGTGTAAAGGAACCTTGCTCGTATAATATCGCATCACACGCGTCACCACATTTCACCGGTAGGTCTGGATATTTCTTCGCCGTATAGTTCACCATCGCCTGCGATTTATCGATAGCATAAGTCGTATACCCCTTTTCAGTTAACTTATTCGCAAAAACGCCGGTTCCGCTCCCTATATCCAAGAATACACTTTTTTTATTCGACGGATTCGTCGATTCTATTATTTTGTCCATTTCGTAAGAACACTGTTTGTCTGTTTCCATTAATTTGTCGTAAATTTCTACATAAAAATCATCGTATATATCCGAGCCATATTTATAGACATACGGCGACTCTTGGGAAAATCCTTCATAATAGGCGGATAAGTCCTGGCGTTTAAACCACAAGACACATATCATGATTATTGCTAAAATAACTAGATTTTGAAACCAATCGTTCTTGGGATTAGTAGTAAATAGCATAGCCTAGTTATATTTTGATAATATATAATATCAAAACATAAGTCGAGTTCCTTCGAGCATCGAATAAACGGTTATTTCAAAGAGTTAATATCACGTAATTGTGTGCGGGTATTGTTATTAAATCGCTCTCCGCCAATATTCGTGGAATTGCGAACATTTGGATGAAGCTCTTGGGAAAAACTCGCCTTTTCAAATAACCCCGGATATGGCTGATTGCTCTTGGATGCAGTAATATACACCTTGTATAAATCACTCTCGCTCGATGGTATGTATGTGTTCTCATCATCCCCTTTGCGTAGAGGATATATTTGATTTCTCAATTGACTCTCCTCTTGGATATGATTAATAAAACCGGACACGGGACCAATGTTCATTAGGGGCGGTGTAAAATTGTTGGCCAATGAATAATCATAATTAGGCGAAATGGGCACGGTAGTCGGCATGCGAGAATCCATCATAGGAAAAAGGGCATATCGAGTCAACACCGGTCTTGGTGTAAAATTGGGCGCAAGTGGCTTATCTGAAACATTGCGCTCTAAAATTCGGTGATTTAATTCATCAATTCGGTCGTGCTGTCCTTGATATAAATAGTGAGGTAAACCGAATATCTTATTGTCGTCGTTCAAATCCATTTATGTTATATAATATACACTAATAAAAATACATAGAGAGTTGACGTGTATGTATATTGTGTATACGACTAAATGGTAAAACTTTGCAAAACCCAATATCCAAATGATTCGAAATATGGAAGCCATTTTGAATCATATCCTTATCCTCTCAGCGATTTTCAAAAATATGCGATCGAAGCGATCGTCGAAGGTCATCATGTATTGGTCACGGCGCATACTGGGTCAGGTAAAACGTTGCCCGCCGAGTTCGCGATCGAGTATTTCGTGAAAAGTAGGAAACGCGTAATTTATACAAGTCCAATTAAAGCCCTTTCGAATCAAAAATACTCTGAATTTTCGCGTAAATATCCGCATATTTCATTCGGTTTACTTACGGGTGATATTAAGATCAACCCAGATGCAGATGTATTGATCATGACGACGGAAATATTGATGAATGCCCTTTTTCTACAAACGCAAAACGAGGAACTAAAATCTGAAGCCAAATCGGCACTGCAGTTTCAAATAGATATCGAGAATGATCTTGCATGTGTTGTGTTTGACGAAGTTCATTATATTAATGACGCTGATAGAGGGCAAACGTGGGAAAAAACAATACTCATGTTACCAAAACATATTCAGATGGTCATGTTATCAGCCACCATCGACGCTCCCGAACGGTTTGCGAAATGGGCGGAACGTGGCGATAATACAAAACAGGTATATTTAGCATCAACGAATCATCGTGTTGTTCCGCTAAGCCACTATGGATATTTGACCGTGAATGATGGACCAGTGAAATTGATTAAAGATAAGGCGATTCAAAAGGAGATTCGCGATGCGACACATACATTGATACCACTTCAAGACGACAAGGGAAAATTCAACGAGATGGGGTATAAAAAGCTCGCGCGCATGTCGAAATTAATGAAGGATAACTCGATTATCACAAAGCGAAAACACGTATTGAACAACCTCGCGTTATTTTTGCGCGATCGAGAGATGTTGCCTGCGATAGCATTTGTATTTTCGCGCAAACTGGTCGAGGCATGTGCGTCAGATATCACAGTCCCTCTATTGGAAGACGACAGCAAGGTCGGATATAATACTCGCCGAGAATGTGAACAAATTATTCGCAAATTGCCGAACTATCGTGAGTATTTAGAGCTGCCTGAGTATAATCAGGTAGTTACCCTGCTGGAAAAGGGGGTGGGTATTCACCATTCTGGTATGATTCCAGTTTTGCGCGAAATCGTCGAAATTATGATATCAAAAAAATATGTAAAACTACTGTTTGCTACGGAATCATTCGCAATAGGACTCGACTGTCCGATTCGAACGGCCATTTTCACAGGGATTGATAAATTTGACGGTCGTGCGGAACGCATATTGATGGCGCATGAATATACTCAAATGGCCGGAAGAGCTGGACGTCGTGGAATCGATACGATTGGACACGTAGTTCACTGTAATAATCTGTTTGATTTACCAACTATGAATGAATATTCCAAAATGTTGGGTGGAAACCCGCAAACATTGATATCCAAATTTCGTATATCATACAGTCTCATTCTTAACCTGTTAAAAAACGGGAAATGTAGCACATCTGATTATGTGAGCTTTGTTCGAAATAGCATGGTATACGGTGAGTTAGAAAGCTCCATCCGATCGCATGTAACGCAATTGTCTAAAAAAAAGGATCTACTTGAACAATCGCGCGAAAAGGTGAACCGGCTTCAGACCCCGACCGAAATATGTAGACGGTATTTAGAAATAAAGGAATCTATTTCGACGAGCGTTAATAAACAGCGTCGACAATTAGAAAACGAACAATCTACTTTATTAACCAAACACCCCGGTTGTGTAGAAGATTCTGCACAAACGAAATCCGTAACCGATTTAGAAAATGAAATACTATCTGATCAAAATGAACTGTTTAACATGGAACATTATATCGAAGGGAATGTCGGATGTGTATGTGATATTCTCACAGAACAAGGTTTTGTGAATATTGATGAAAATATAGATAGTCCAACATATTCATTTACCGAAGTTGGTAAAATCGCAGCATGTATTGCCGAAATTCACCCGCTAGTGGTCTCAAAATTAATTCAAAAATGGAAATGGTTCGGGGATTTTTCAACCGAACAAATAATCGGTATATTTTCATGTTTTACTGATGTAAACATCCCGTCGGACCGAAAACGATCTACACCATACAGCGAATATACGAAAATGAAACAGTATGTAGAATGTTTGGACGAAGAGTTTCGGCGATACGATCAGCTAGAGGGACAATCGCAAATTTATACGGGCATTCAGTATGAAGATGCAGTCGCCTACGATATGCCCGATTTAGTCATACAATGGTGCAATTGCGACACTGAACACGAGTGTAAAATGTTTATTCAAAATACTGTCGCGGAAAAAGGCATATCTGTTGGTGATTTCACAAAAGCGCTTTTAAAAATATCGACTATTTCACGTGAAATATCATCTGTTGCCGAATCGTGTAACGAAATTGAATGCCTTCATAAATTATCTCAAATTGATGGGAAAATATTAAAATACGTGACTACAGCACAAAGCCTCTATGTGTAAAATTGATTTTGATTTATGTTGTATATGGAATATAAATCAAATAGTTAATTATTATTATTATTTTATAATGTACCATAGTTCGGATTCAGACGAGGACGAATATAATCGCTTCGATGATATCATGGAAGACGAAGAGTTTAATGCCGTCGAATTTATCGAAGCCAAGCGATACATCGGTATTTCAAGCTACGACAAAAAACACAGAGTAAATTTGCTCGCCGCCCGGATTTCTTCAAAGACGTTCTTTCAATATTCGACCAGAGACGTTATGAATTTTCTTGTAAATTACAGTGTGATTCGATCAAATGAATCGTGTAAACATTCACCTGAAATTATGCAGCTGCATATTGACGAGCACGATGCATACACGGTTATATTGAAGACACACTGGATTCGACTCGTTCAGCGTAAATGGCGAAACGTTTTGCAACAGCGAACCCAAATGTTACGAAACCCACAATTTGTTCGAAATCGGGAATTAATCGGTAATCACTCGACGAAGGTGCCTGGATTATATGGTATGTTGAATAAACTTAGGTTATAACTCATCGATTGAACGAGAATAAATATAAAAACTGATTTAAGTCGGCTAGTATTTCGTCACGAATATTTAATAAATCGGCGTCGCGCTTAGCATCAAAACAGTTAGATAAATCTGTGAGGAATTCGCGATATTCGAACATTTTGGATCGAAAATCTTTTTTTCGATGATATTGAAGTATACTCATTTCTGAATTCCAGTTTTTAATGCGCGAACCGCCCTTCCCTAAATAGACTTCGACAAATCGATCCACATTTGCGCTTAATTTCGTGTAAAGGTCGTCGGTCGCCTTATGTTCCGAATAAGCACGCGTTTTCCAGTGATATAACTTGATCACATTGACCATTTCGAGAAATTTGCGAACGATATACGATTGACCAGGTGAATTGCAACGCATCGTCTTACGACGAGTTGTTTTTGGAACCTTTCGACTTTTTTTCGGCATTATATATAGGTGCAGTATTTTTTTTGTAATAAACAATATAAAATGATATATTATATATGAGCGATACAGTTTTTACATCACCTGACGATACATTTCAGGACCAGTTCAAATCGAACAGGACCACATTTCCTTATTTGAAAAAGGGTGCCGGCAAACGAGCGTCTAATCAGCGCGCTGATATTCCGCGACACCCTTACCTAAAACAAAACGAAGGAAAATTAGCATCGGACTTTCACGGCGAGACCGAGTTTGCTAAAAAACGAAAGGAAGACGTTATACGAACCCAATTAGCGAGAGAAAGGGAAATGATGAAACAAAACATGGCGCATGACTTAAGAATGAAAGGCCCGGGCAATAAAGATATTTGATTAAATTAGCTTCGCTCGGCAGTATAGGTGCATTATATAATAATTATTGTATTATTATATACTATGAAATTAATGAATAATATATGCTTCACATGCGCCAAATACCCCTTGGTCTACCAATATTTTGCTAATTTCATATGTCGGTTTATTATCGATCGATATCATTGGATGTATATCGTTTATTTTGTCCAAGATTGTGCTCAATGAGTGATTAAATGTGACCAATTTTCCAGAAAGAAGGGTATTATTTCCTAAATGTAAACGACCACTTTGTTCATCAAAATCCTCAACTAAAACGCGCCCGTCGCGACAGTCACATTGAGGATCCAACTTTTTAACTAACTCTATGTTTTTCAATTTATGATAGAAAAAAAAACGTGTTATAGTCATCACATATATAAGGCTTGTATACTTTTTTTTACATAAATACTCACGACAAAGTGAGACCATGTGCTTGCTATATTAAATATTAAAATTTAAAATTTAAAACTCGTATATAATCGCAGTTGTTAATGCGAACAATACACCTCCCCATAACCCGTCCATTACAGCCAGTTTCCAATCCCATTTCTTGAACAGTGCATAACTTGTTGTATCAAACACACCATATATAACAATACCCAATAAAAATGCCTCCATAACTGGACGGTGGGTTCTCAAAATGAAATAATTCAATCCTATAATTAAAAATATATAACACATAATAGCAGGGATCAGTTTAACTTTCATAACAACACGTTGAATCTGAACGATTTGCGTTTCAAACGCAGACTTGTTTAAAGACAAATAAATAGAATCCAGCGCAAGTAGTATGGCGGACGAAAATAACACACGATTCACTAGATTCATATCAGTATACATTATACCGAACATTTTGTTAGATGCATAATGTTTTTATGCAGAAACAGAATACTGAATGTTTTCCGGCTGGACATTTCCAAGGATGTTGTCCATATTTGATCGAGCAAACTCTTTTTCTACAGATGCAGATTTGATTACGTCTAGAGGGTCAGTTTGTATTTGATCATTATTATTTAACGGTGAGATCATATCAAATGATGATATTGCAGTTTCTGATGTAATTTCACTCCCAGAAACAATGGATTGCTCATTGCTATCTACTTTTACGTTGGGAACCTTGTGTATCTTTTTGGTAATATTTTGTTGTTGCAACACGTAAAGTGCTAGGTCCGGCAAATTCGATATGCAATTCATAACGGTGCTATATGTCGTTTTACATACAAACGTTGAAGGATCATCTAAATATATTATCGAATACCACCAATATGGAGGTAAATATAACATAAATCCTTCATTTACCTCAAAATCTAGGAAATTCGCTTTTTCATGATCAGACAAATATTGTTGTGCGGGGCGAACTGGATGCACGGGTGAGCGAAATTCATATTGTTCATAATCCTTATACTGATGTAAATATTTGGTGCTTTTCCAAGAGGTCATCTTCACGCGAACTTTACCTGAGGTTACACATAAAAATTGCCTATAATTGGTATGGTAGCGCAAAGGTGTCGCGGTATTACACGATCCAAATAACACATCATGTTTTGCGTGGACAGTAAATGAGGGACGCAAAATTTCATCAATTGAACTGATTCGTTTGAGTAACCCAGATTCTTCTAAAAATTCGTCGTTATCTTCCGAAAAATAATGACCGGTTTTATCATTTTCAATCACATTAAATACGGTATGCAATGGTAAAGATATCGAATCGACGGTCATCTGTTCGCCATAATAATCATTGGAATCCTTCAATTTCGCATCATGTGAACTATATTTCGCAATATTTTGCGCGGAAATATCACTAAATAACCCGGGCACTATATCGCGTGCATTGAATAAAAACGGTTGGCGAACGTCGCATACATCTTGCAATTGTGCATTGCTTATATAATCCATTTCATAGATTTCCAGATCTTCACCCTTTTTAAACTGACTCATTATGTGAATGTATAAGAATAATACTACGACGAAAATGCAAAATGTAGTGAGTGCATCCATTCAATCAAAATAGGTATATTATGCTTTGATTGATTATTGATAGGTATTTAACGAATATTCGGACGGAAACGTAGACGCTTAGTCATCGATCTTGGGCGCCAAATAAAATACAATCTTCGCATCCTCGTCATCCAATATATATTGGATTCGAAGGGGATAGTTTGTAGTCATCGCAATCTCAATATCCTTGGTAATTTTACTATACAGGCAAATATTGTGAAGGTGTATCAGACTGAAAGATAGATTTAACTCCTGCTTATCTTCAATCGCAAATGACGTCAAATCGTCAATCGGAATATCCACCATCATTTTTCCCGACTCGGTGCTTTCCGAAAATAGTTGAATTTTTTCTTCCGAGCATTCAATTCGCAAATTATCACCAAACAGTTTAAGTTGATCAATCAGGGTGGCGAATGTAATCGCGGGTAGCGAAAATTCAGCCTGATATTCCATTTCAGGAATAGACATCATTTCAGAGTCAATATCTAATAATGGAACTTCGAAATGTTTATCGAAATGAGAGGTGTTATCCGAACTCATGTGCAACTGCAACTTTTCACCACCTGTCTCATCTAATTGAATGCACAACCGCTGATTTTTCTCGCGCGCATGTAATACTTTATATAACAAGTTGGTATTGATACCAATAGTCATTCCATTACTCTGTTCAATCGTGTATACATCAAACCACGATTTGGGTAAATATAACTCAAGAATAGACACACGAGATGAATCCATCGCTTGTATAAACATACGATCTGGTTGAAAATTTACATTGATGTTATCGGTAAATAGCTTGATATGTTGAAATAAACTAGTAAATGTATCTGCCCGACCGGGCTGATTTAGCTGTATTTCCATTATAACTAAAATACGCCACAACGCTTTATATTCTATTTGGATTGAAATCCGAAGGGCTATTTTACTAAAACCAATTTACTTCGCGCATTATCGTCAACAAAACCTGAAAACAGAGTTGTTAATATGGGTATAATCGTCGGATAATTATATAGATAAATATTTTGCAGGTATGTCTGATGAGAGCAATTCTTCTGTAACGAGTTTTCACAAAACATTTGAATCAAATCCTTGTATCTGTTCGCAGCAGTCACTGTAAATGTTTTTAAATTCACGTGCAACTCAAACCCGCCGCGCGTTTCAATACAGAGGGCAATTAGACTATTTACGTATTCTAACATTGTTTTGTATACAGACGGGTTCGCATACATTTTAAGAATCGTATATTCAACATATATGCGATTGGTATTATCGACAATATAAAATGATTTACGTAGTAATTCTTTTATTGGAATTGATTCTGTTATTTCCTTCGCACAATCCAATTTTTGATTATTTTTAAATAGAAAATTGCTACCACCCTTTTCATTGTAATATTTGATCTTTAGTTCGTTCAATTTATCTTCAATGGCTGTGCCTTCGCGTGAAATCATGATTAAATGATATTAGTAATTCTGTATAATATCATTCATATTTTTTTAAATTATTTGCGACGAACATGTAGCATTTTACGCGTCGTGTAATTCTTGTTCCTCCAACCCGACTTGTACAACGTTTTTATTCCGACCCTTTCGTTTCGATGCCTTTTTATTTGCAGATTCGTCTAAATGATCTGCTTCAATGCTAATATCGTTAGATGCCTCTATAACCTCTTGTGATTTTTGAAGAGAACAATCAACTTCATCATTATTTTGGAGTGATTCGGATGCGATAGCCGAAGTTTCATCGGATTGAGTTGCGGATTCAACCGGCGTAGCGTCTGAAATATTAGCTTCCGATTGAACCATCTCTTGGTGTAAAACTTCGATGCAATTTGCTTCGACGTTCGCATCTTCTTTGACTTGCTCGGCCTGTTTTAGTTGTTCCGCCTCAGCAGACGCCTTAATATAATTTCCCATGGCCATTATATCTTCGATTTGTGTCCGCTCTTCTAAAAGCGTTTTATTCACATCTAATGTGTAAGACTGCAACTGCAATACAATTTGTTTTAGATTCACAATTTCGTTCGCCAACATCTCATACCTATGATCAAATTCCATAATATGCTCTTTGATCGCTGCTACTACAATTTCCTCAATCGCTTCCTTTGTAAAACTAGAGTTGGGAATAGATTCGTGTAGGTCGACTTTCTCAACAAAGTCACGTTTGGAACTCTCGACTAAATGTTTTTCCAAATATAAAATACGATTATCTAAAACGGTGATAACCTGTTGTAAGGGCATAGGTCTCTTCGGATCAACGTAAGTCTGTTGCATAGCATTTACTTGCGGTTGGTTTAAATTTTGGGGTGCCACCGCCGAGATATTTGGTTGAGCCGACTGCTGTTGTTGCGGCGTATTTCGACGCGGGTCGGCGGCTGTGACCAAACGGGGGTCTATTGGTGCAGATAGAGGAGAAGGAGAAGGACCCGATTTAAACATGGGGGACGTCACTATTCCAGCACGACGCCTTTTTGCAGCAATTGCGGAGGATACACTCATACTGATTGGTATTTATATATAGATTTGCTAAATATATACCTAAGTTGAAACGCAGTTTGAAAATATCCAAGGTAATCTATCCGTTTGCATAAAAATCTAATGAAAACTATATACGAGAATGGACATTCTTCAGGACGCACGTGATATTCATAAAAAACCCTTTTTATCTCATGTATTTTCCACAACAGAAGAGGGAAAGGCAGAAATATTGAACGTTGTTCAATACGCCACTTTAGGCGTTATTCCGATAGTTATACTGAACAAGATTGTCCAACGGTTTATTCCAGAGGCCGATGCAGAAAAATCCGCATTGGAAATCGCAGTTGAAATTTTTCTTCAATTAATCATAATGTTTTGCGGTATTATTGTTATTCACAGAATAATCAGCTACTTTCCCACATACAGCGGGTTTAAATATGAAAATCTTACCTTAACAAACGTAATTTTAACATTTTTGGTGGTAGTGTTGAGTATTCAAACCAAATTAGGGATTAAAGTCAACATCTTGGTCGACCGCGCAATGGAGATGTGGAATGGATCGTCCGACGATCGATATAACGCAAAGACAAATCGTCGTGCAGTATCATCGCATACAACCAGTCAGTCCGATTATTACGATAATAATGCTGATACTACAACTATATTCCCTCCGGCACCCATTATTACTTCAAAGGAACCCAGTAATTCGCAACCCAATGAGAACAGTCGCAACGCATTCGACACATATACCGGACCACAAGCAGCAAATAGTGTTTTAGGCGGGTCGTTCGGATCATTCTTCTAGAAATTTTAATTGGGTCGTGGGCACTAGTCAATTTTTTAGTGTAAAATAGTTTAATATTTTATGTATTGTTAAAATATTATACACATGTTATTTGTAAATAAATATAGAGGTAAAAAACAAAATGTTCCACCCATTAATAATTATAACGATTCTATCGAAGACCCGGATGATATCCTAACGGTGGCCAAATCTAACATGCGTCGAATAAATCAATCAATGGTAAACCCCGTTAATATGTCTTATTATGCTACACAGCAACCCAATATACAACCAAATGTTGGTAAAGACCGTTTTAAATTGGTAAAAAGTGTCCCGTTTGTAACTAATATGAATAATGCTTTATATGATGAAGCTGCATTAACACGAGAATATGATAAAAAAACCAGACAAGTCACCGTTCCTACTACATTTCAAAATAGCAGAGTCCCTGAAAATCGTATAGATTCATCAATGAATATTAATACAGCTGTTCGTAAAACACGGCCTATCACAAATTTTGAATTATTTCAAGAAAGTCCGTTTATCTATGAAGTAGAACCCGTTCACGCTTCTGACCAAAATATCGATTCTGACTCGGAGTCTGATTCAGAATCTGATCCAGAATCTGATCCAGAATCTGATGACGAGTCTAAACCTATCTCGCAATTCATACCAGGAATTCGCCCGAATATTTTGAAAGAAAATGTAGGTGAAGCGAAGCGAGACGCGACTTTCGGGTTGAACTCTGTGGGCGATAGCCGAAGGACCCTGAAAGAAACAGTCGAAGTTTCAAACGGAATCAAAAAAATCGTAAGTGATAACGTTTCGCAACCAAACTCTCGTGCAGAAAATTCGCGCGAATCGCAACGAGCCGAAGTAGTCGAATTGAACTCCAAAGACGTTAGTCGAAAGAATTCAAAGGCTCCTGTATCAACTTCGGTTGATGCGATTGTTGATTACCGTAAATATATGGTAGATGGACGCGAAGTAAAATATGAGGGATATGTGGCGTCGAAAACGGTAGACACAAATATACCACTCGTTTGCTATACAGTATGGCATAGCAATACATTACCGCCAAAAATGCAGGCGAATTATGACCGTTTATGTGAAATGAATCCCGATATACGATTTGAGTTATTTGACGAAGATAAATGTCGAAAATTTATAGACGAAAACTACGACAAAGATGTATTGGATGCATATGACCGGTTAGTTCCATCATCATACAAGTCAGACCTGTGGCGATTTTGTATATTACATCGCTATGGTGGAATATATATGGATATCAAATATATAACGACAAATGGGTTCCGACTAATCGAATTATGTGAAAAAGAACACTTTGTTTTAGACCGAGACAATTATTGGGAAAATAACCAAATGGGCATATACACCGCTCTAATTTCGGTTCAGCCGCGAAATAAAATACTCAGGGCATGTATTCAACAAATCACACATAACACCGAAAACTATTATTACGGTTACAATGCATTATATCCAACCGGACCAGGTCTTCTAGGATCCGTTTTTTTTGAAAACGAGTTTGCTCAAAATATACATCGAATGAGAGATATTGAATTGTTTCATATTGAAACAAGTAATTCCATTGTTTACAAAAATACAGTCGTATTAGCAGTATATGATGGATATCGTGATGAACAATCCGTTTATCAAAACAATTTACATTATAGTCATTTGTGGAGTCAGAGAGCAATCTATAATATGAATTTTAAAGTTTCCGTCGATAAAAAACCAGTAAAAATGAGTTCCTATCTACCCCGCGTATGCTGCATATGTCATATAGGAAGTTATCATGTGTTTCAAAAAATGAAACATTATGTAGACAATTTAGTATCCGCGCAATATGACGCATACAATCTAGATATTTATTTTAATATAATTGATACATTTACAAAGGACGATATTTCGTCGTTAAAAAAGGCATATCCAAACGAAAATATTATTATATCGGAGAATTATGGATTTGATATAGGAAGCTTCTTTCATACATTAGAAATCATAAAACAAAAAAAAATCACATACGATTTCGTGTTGAAAATACATACAAAAACACACAACACAACACGTGTAAATTTACTTGAACCTATACTGGGATCTATTGCGGCGATACGTAATATATTCGCACAATTTGATTCGAAACCAAATGTCGGTATAATTGCCGCAAGAAATGGTAGGTGTATTGATGCGCACGTTGATTTTACCAGAAACCAATCGTATTTGCAACAATTAGTTCATTGGTATTTCAAAGAAACTACAAACATTTGCAAGCAACCGTATGTATCCGGAACCATATTTTGGATGAGATTTCATTTGGTAGAAGAGTTATTTATGAAATATAGCTTACCAAATATATATAATTCGATGAACAATATACATACATTCGATTGGAATTGGTATTATCACTCGAACAACAAACATCTTGGTTCGACTACGCTAAATCGCCAAAAATTATACGAACATTATATTCAACACGGTAAGGCACTTCGATTATCAGGTAACATATTTCACGCAATAAAATACAACACAAATAGTATCATATTGCGGGATGGAATGGTAGAACATGCGTATGAACGATTCTTTTGTTACGGCATACATCGGTTGGGATATCAACTGTATTTTATTACATAAAACTGCGCTTCGATTACGTATTCATCCAATACGTGAATTGTCTATTTGTCCAACAAGCTCCATCTGTTTTAGTGACCGTTCAAGGGCTTGGCGTTTATCTATTCCGTGAAACAAATATTCGGTCTTTGGTGTTTGCTCGTTTTGTTTTATTTGTTTATACACTTCATCGATCTTGTCGGTAACCGTTTGCAATAGGTCGCGATTTGTAACCAACTCGACATTCGTATTTACTCGCTCTGTTAATATTCCTACCGCATAATATAATAAATACCGTTTTTTATTACATGCTGCCGTTGAATATTTCACGCAAAATAATCTAAGCAGTGCATTCATAGTTTTTGTAAGAAGAGGATTATTTCTGCGTTCTACATTATTCAATAATGTATCCCACACAAGCCATATTACATCACATTGGAATTTGTTTTCGACGGGATATTTTGATCGCTTAACGCATCGTATTGGTTCCTTGCGTTTTTTACATATGGCGTTAAATTCGTTGATCCATTCTACCCAATAACATGCAGTCAACATATTCGATTGGTCGGTAGTCAAACAAAATCCGAGCTCATTCAATGCGATGAATAATTCACGTGGGTCTTTTGGTTGAAATATTGGTTCAGCATAAGCCATTGAAGGAGCCTTTAATTTTTCAGTCATTTGCGTCACATCATATTCTTCCGCGCGATTAATTTTTATTACCTCGATACTTGGCTTTTTAATCGATAGCGTCAATGTGCAAATTATTTCACCAAACAGTCGGCGGATTTTATTATCGTTTCGCATATCCAATTCGGATAATTGAATCCCTTGAATCATATTATTGCGAAAGCTTTCGTATCTCATTTCTAAATAAATTGCGAGCTTGGGATTACCTAAATGAATATGTTTCGCCATATAATGAATAATAATTTCCCATAATTCCCCGAAATGTCCAGCGCATACCAATTCAGCCGCCCAATAACACGCCGGCTCAACCTTGCCTTTTAACATGGAATTTATAAGTTCGGTCCGAACATTCGCCTTTTTATATCCAGAAAAGGACACACCCCTGAACTCGGATGATTGTCGCATATCGTTAATATCTGAAGGTGCTATTTGTTGCGGTTTTACATGTGAAATGCTTTCTTGGGCAAGCCGAGCCGGTATATCATCGAGTATATCTGGATTGTAATGCAGGTGCACGTTTGTTAGATTGTTCATAATACTATAAAATAAATATATAAATATATGATTGTATATTTAACTAGTATCTTGAAAAATGAATTTATGGACTAATATAATGTATCGGAATATCGGATTTGACTCTGAGAAAATTATGGATAACCGAACCGATGGTGTTAAATTAGATTCCGAAAACGTTGCTCAAAGAGTAACTATTAACATGTTAAGCAATTTCAAAACTCCGTCGACGATGCTTTGCATGTCTCCGGAATTTATTCGTGAAACTTTGGCCAGCGCCTACATTTCCAACCAATATTGGAAACAGCCAGAACCGATAACATCGTCAAGCGATACATCGGGTTCGGTTTCAGACGAAAATGTAGCCCCGCTATCATGTGCACCGAACTTTTTTATTCACCATTATTTGCAAGATTTAAATTATATGGGTTGCAAATCGAGTGAAGCTAACTTTTTCATCCGACATAAAACTCGAGTATTTATTAAACATGTTATGAATATATTCTACGCAAAAGAACATATTGATGATATGTGGGAGGTATATTTTAAAACGCATCGTGCATATACCGGGTTTGCTACGTTTGCTAAGTTGTGGCGATTAAAGCGCGCTATCGTTCAAGTATCTCATGATTTATGTATGAACCCGATTACGATTCAACCCGGTAGATCTATTTCGATTTTTCAGAATAATTCCATTTATTATTTTTCGATTTCTGATTTGATTAATATATGCACCGCCGCTCTTATTCATTCTCCCGGATTTTTCAGCGACCCACAGACGCCAAGAAATCCATACATTAATTTACCATTTACTAATGCAATGATGTATAAAATATATGATTCTGTTAGAAAATCTAACTACCGTATGCCCATTTTACTACATCTATATTATTTATCTGACTTCGACATTAATCGATTTTATCTATCACACGAGGCAACTGTTCGAAGTGAATATATTAACAATTTCGTTAAAGTGGGAGATACGGATGAGTTGAGTATATATGTGGATGAAATGCTCGACAAAATCTCTACACGGCCTCGACTTCATATAGATAGTGATTTTCCGCAAGAGATTCTTCTTGATATTATGCGACCATTTCTTAGGTTGTATTTTATACATCGGTTTTCGTTATCGGTTACAGAAGATAAATATCGGTCGTATTATATACTCAAATACAAATTGAAAAAATTTATAGAATTTAACCCTGCATTTGGCCGTAAATACATGGTTCGTTCATATAATGGCCGCCCTTTCTCGGGGCGTCGACATTATGTAGAATCTTTTAATACTACACATATTACTTTTAATGATATTGTCGTAAATAGTGATTCAGGGGTATTTGTAGTCGACGATGACGAAAACAGAGAGAGTGATACAATCGACGACGAAGATCAAATTGACGATCATAACGCGGGCGTTACCGAAAACGTGCTTTTACCTAGTATATTCGCATCAGATCCTTCGTTAGAAGATGACGACGATGATACAAACGACACCGATAGTATGTCTTAGTCACGTATATTTCACCAAATTGTTGATATTTTATGATGTATATTAAAATATCAGCCACATAAAATTGATTATATGTTACCAACAATAAATGATGTTATCAAAATCTGAGTTACTTAGAAATCATATATTCAAAATGTCGAACGGAGTAAGTGTAAGCGGAACTATGCAAAACATCCTGCACCAGGGGTTCAGTGTAACGGATGCGGTTTGCGAAGGTATAGACAATTCATTTGATGCACACGCCACGGTTATTGATATCCGATATGACCACACTAAAAATGGTCTCTCTATCGCAGATAATGGATCGGGCATGACTCCCGATAAACTACCCGAAGCATACGTCATGAATAATCGATCGGATGATGTCGATACTACAAACGAAAAACATGGCCGTTTTGGAATAGGTGCGAATGTTCTCCCAATTGTTCTTACCGAATTGCTCGGAAATATGAGCGTTGTTACAAAAACCGCTGAAATGACCCATCCGTGCGATATGAATATGAATTTTCCTAGAGCAATTGCTACGGGTGTATTTAATCGGGAGGTAAATACAGTCGACCAAGACGGCACGGATAATCGAAGCGCAAATAGCATCCAAGTATGGAACGAATACAGTTCAGTTACGAAAAATTATTCGGGAACCATATTGAGCGTCAAGTTGAGCGAACGTGTATCGCGTGAATTAAACGAGAAAATAAACGAGTCGACTGTATTCCGAGATCTGACTGGGAAACAGTATCACAAATCTATCGAAAATGGTGCAAAAATATATTTGAACAATGAACTCGTTCCCGCAATCGATTATTTGGACCGCAATAATGCTACACATACTAACACACTAAATGTTGTTGTGCGTAACATTGATGGAATTCCACGCGCGTGTGTCGTTCAACAAAAGCGTGGGGTCGATATGGAAGTCTATTTTACGCAGACTGCTACTTCAAATGGGAAAAAAAAGGTAGCATATATCAACTTAGACACCGCCGCAAATGAACCGATTGGTAAATTTACCATAACGTCAACGTTCGACCCTTCATGGACTGGTAATGCGCTCATTAAAAATGGTGGTCTATATCTAGAGCGAAAGAACAAACTGGTCAAACATTTTCCAAGTGAAAAGGTTCTTAGCGGTGATCACGCGCGTCGCCCAATCATCGAGGCTGGACGTCACGAAATATCGTTCAATGGTCAACTTGATGATGCATTCGGCGTTTTGGTAAACAAATCCGATTTACGTAAAGAAGGAATTGCCCCTACAATTCTTGACTTTATTAATCAGGTTACAACCGATTATACGAATACATTGTATAAGGATCATTATAAGATCGGTCGTTCGATAGCTGAGAATGGATCTGACGTGGACGATAACAGTGTCGCAAGTTCCGTCGGACACGCTGCTCTAAATAATATCAACGAAAATCAGGAGGATCCAACGGTTGATGGCGCTGGACAAAATGGTTTTGCGCAGATTCAATTGGATAATCTACATGCGAATGATATTATCGAGCAAGTAGCCGATGTTCAAAACGCGGAAGAAGTAGAGACATTGCCCGTTGAGCGCACAATTGTTCGACCATCTCCGCCAGTAGTGGTTCTTGGAATTCGGTTCGCACTTGAATCAAGACAACATATTCTAAGCATTGAAGATGCTGATACGAATATCATCATCGCACGGACCGAAACATACGGTGAAGGTTCCTCTTTGCGCAAATGGCTGTGTGCGAAACTGCGGACAGATGGTGTAGATACATTCCTCGAATTTATTCGGACAAATCCGATGTTCACTTTAAACAACCGAGCAGCAGTCGCAATCGGTGAAAATGTATAAAACCACCATTACTAATAAAATGATAAACATAAATAAAAATAAATAAAATAAAAATATGTATATTTTTATTCTAGTTCCAAAATATAAAATATTCAACTACACCGGTCAATGGTTCATACGGCTTCTTTTTATTTTCGACGGACGTTTTACCGTCCTTGCCCATACATTTTAACATTTCATTACATATTTTCTCACATTCCTTCGCAGTAACATTGTGCGTATTTTCAGATGGCGGTGATGAATCTGCATTTGATGTTATCAAACTTTTTTGACCGGTGTTCATTTTTTTTATCAAAGTGTTACTATATCTTGATAAAAAAATATACGTATTTTTAAACTCTTTCGGTTTATATTCAAAATATTCATGTGATAACATTATCTACTCCGTCAATATTCGAGGAACCACATTAATGGTTTGCAACTCTTGAGCCATTAATTTATACGAGTATGGGATTTCGACTCTCGCGAAATCTGTAGTATTATTACAAGTTCTACACAAATGAACAGTAAAATCGTCGCGCGCGTATGCCTTTTTCGATCCGTCATTATATGCTGCGATCATACCACACTTTTTACATACGTAGGCCGAATATTTATCAGAAGCGTCATATAATCGCTCTCTGCAAAATCTCGATATACCGTGCGATAACATTACGTCACGTTCCATTTCACCTATTCTGAACCCACCGTCGCGACTCCTTCCCTCTGCCGGTTGACGTGTGAGATTTACCATCGGTCCGATTGAACGACTATGTTGTTTATCATTTACCATGTGCTTTAATCTTTGATAAAACACCGGACCGATGAATATATTTGTTTCCATCTGTTCGCCGGATAGGCCGTCGTATAATACTTCGTTTCCATAACTTTCGTAACCCAACTTTTGCAACTCCGCCGCAATTGTCTTTACGTCCAAATTTCCGAAACTCGTACCATCGCCAAACATTCCCAGTTCGAGCAAGACTTTACCTAACAATGTCTCCTTCAATTGTCCGATAGTCATACGTGATGGAATCGCATGGGGGTTGATAATAATATCCGGACGAACACCGTCCTTCGTAAACGGCATATCGCACTCGGGAATAATGTTTCCAACCGTGCCCTTTTGTCCATGCCTAGAAGATACCTTGTCTCCCAACACGGGCTTTCTAAATGTGCGAATGCGGACCTTGGCGAAATTGTATCCATCGCCATTTCGACCCGTATAATTTTTATCGATATACGTTTCCTCCGTCGTCCGGAACGTCTTACTCTGATCCTCATATTTAATAATCTTCGTTGGATCATTTCGGTTCTCCTTAATCGGAACAATCTTCGCAATGATTACATCACGATTCTCGACAAGTGTATTTTCCGGAATAAATCCCTGTGCATTTAATTTGTCGTAATTACCAAACTTCACACCCTTTGTCTTCGCAGGATTGGGTTTGCATCGAATGATCTCGTCACGAATAATATTCTTATCCTCGTCCTTCTCCGTGTGATAAATCGTTGTCGAAAACAAACCTCGATCAATGGACCCTTTATTCACCAACACAGAGTCTTCTTGATTATATCCCGTATGCGACATAATCGCCACATGTATTTGTGTTCCGGATGGGATTTTATTCAGCTGAATCAGATTCATCAAACGAGTGTCTACCAATGGACGCGACGGATACGCCAACACATACGCCGTCTTGTCCATACGGCTGTCGAAGTTTGTAGCATACACACCCATCGCCTGTTTACCCATCGCACACTGATAAGTGTTTCTCGGTGCTTGATTGTGTTCTGGGTAAGGTATACAGGAGGCAAGAACACCGAATATTGTGCTTGGGTGAATTTCACAATGCGAATAATTAAGATGCGATCCTTGAAGTATTTCGTTCTTGGTCTTCATAGCAATCGTCGAATATTCTTGTTCTTCGGGATCAATATACTCAATCACCGAATCAGGGATACGACAATTTGTAAGAAGATCATTCCACGACAACTCCTTCGATTCTAATCGATCCAATACATCACGAGTTAAAATCGCCTTGTTGTTTTTAACTCTCAACACGGGGCGTGTTAAACGTCCGCCGTCGTTGCATATGCGAATCTCCATTGCCTTGAAATCAAATACAATCGACGTGTAGATGTTGATGATTCCCTTGCATTTTTTGTCTCGAATTTCTTGATAAAATTCAACCGGAGTTTCGGTAACGCCAACCCAGCAGCCGTTGATAAACACCTTCACCTTTCCATGTAGATCTTTGCGAGGCGTGTCGTCCACGCGGAGAATATTTGGTAATATATATTCATACAACGACACACTATTGGTCGGTATGGTGAGGTGCGCCATATAACTAATATTCTTCACTACACCAATCGACTGACCCTCCGGTGTCTCTGCTGGACACAGAAACCCCCACGTTGTGTTGTGTAATTTGCGCGGCGCGATCAATTCACCACTCTTCTCAAGCGGTGTGTTGATTCTGCGAAGATGGCTCAAACTAGAGACATACGTCAAACGATTCAAGACCTGCGCTACACCTACCTTGCTACTATTTGCCTGTTTAATACTGAAGTCGCCTGTGGAAAGTGCACGCGATATGCCGTTTTCAATGGTCATCGATTTCATTATCTTGTAGATATTGGTCATATTGATAATATTTTCATAATCTTCGGATGATCGCCATGAACCGGTATTGATCTCGCGCACAACCTGTTTCTGCATCTCCTTGACCAACTTGTTAAAGTAATTTCGAAACAAATTATTCAAAAGTGTTCCGGTCAACTCAACGCGTTTGTTCAAATAGGAGTCGCGATCCGATACAGGAATCCATCCCAGACTAGTTTGCAGCAGTTTTTTCGCCATGTGGCCAATCATATACAGTTTTTGCGGTTTGGTCGTGCAGTGAGGAAACAGATCATTCGCCAATACTTCTACTGCGAATTCGCGCTTTTTCTGAATACCCGTATCTCGATCCATATTCATTGGCGTATATGCGACGTAACTGGTGATGTGTTGAAGGGCACTTTCTTGCGTCATATATTTATTCGCATCGATTATCGACGCTTGCAAACATTCGGCGAGTTCTATGTGTTTCGCATCCTCTACGTCCAACAGTATATATTCGCAAATTTCCTTGTCGGATAAAACACCCAATGCACGAAATAATACGAATAATTCAATTGGTTGCTTAATTCGCGGAATTTGAATATAAAGACCATATCCGAAACCATTGTTTTTACTCGAAACCATCATTTCAATTTGCTTTGGTGAAATGCACTTAAAGTCTGGAACCGATTTTATCTCGGCATACCACGTCCACTTCGTCGTGTTTTTTCCATCGAAACAATATACACGATTCTCCGCGGCACGCTCTTGGCCCAATACCGTCTTTTCAGAGCCTTTCACAATGAAATATCCGCCACAGTCCATCGAACATTCACCCGTAAATGATGGATGAATATGCTTGTTTTGATTCAATACGCATATCGCGGACTTCAACATGATAGGCATTTTACCAATATTGATTTTCGGCAATGTTCGCTGAATTACTTTGGGAGTATCCATCGACTCGGTGTTGCGAATAGTATACGTAACATTTACATCAACCGCCATCGTCGACGCGTATGTGAAATTTCGCAACTTTGCCTCTTCCGGTAGCATTACCTTAGTCGCGCCGTTGTTTTCGTGGATTTGTGGCGGGTAGAGCTTGAAATTGGTAAACGAAATATCCACGTCCAATAAATATTTATTGTGTTCGGGAACAAAATCGTTTTCAGAGTGCACAGTTACCGAATTGAACATTTGAATAGTCCGCTGGATTTGATACGTAATAAAGTGATTATACGATTCAATCTGGTGGCGAACTAATCGATCCAGGTGTTGGCCGCGAAAATACGTCTCAATCAATTGAAATGGTTCCTCAGTGTAAGATCCCAAATGCGATAATACATGGCTTTCAGCTTCGTTCATCGCCGGCGGAAGGGGGTCTTCGCATATCGCGGATGCAAGAGGACATTCGTTTATCACAGGTGAAACGGGCTCTGGCTCTGAAACGACCAACTTCTTCGGCTTCTTAATACGAACACTTTTGTTTACCGTAGTAGGCATAAAAGTCGCATCGGGCGGAATAGATGTAGTAATTTGATGATGACTCATGTGAGATGCGCACGAATCGAATGATATTGACGCAGACATTTTGCGATATAGATTTACTACTTACTATTACCCATGACTTAGAATCAATTTTTTATGTTGTTTACACAAGTGATGTTTTGTCCAGAAATGTATGTGGAGCGCAGCGAACCAAAGTTTTCAAATTAAACTTTGTGGTCGACGACCGAGGTGTTTACAATAAATTATACAAAAGATAATAAAAGCACCCATTGTATTTTGAGTAATTGTGATGTTTTCAAAAAAGTTTGTTGAAATCTTGGATGAGGAACAGAAACGTAAGGATGCTCGGTATGGAGACCTATTGAATATCCTGCGGCTTTCTGACCATCATTACATTGATCAACAATATTATACTGCTAATTTTGTTGGAGAACAATGCATTGCGCCTCTATACACCCCGCCCAAACCAACCACTGTAGATATTAAATCGATAATTGACGGATTCGCGAAATTTCCACCGTTTATGTTTCCCCCACCCAATTCGTTGACTCAATCTACACCAAAGGATATCGTCAAAACAACGGACGCCGTCAAAACCAAGGACATTGTTAAAACCAAACATGTGAATATAGATACCGAGATTAATTCAATCGGGGATATATTAAAGGTGCTCGCCGATTATGAATACTGCGAAGATACGGAGTATAACATAGATCTCAAGGTGCTTACTCAAATACAACCCGAACTTGCGGAACTGAATTCTATGGTCGGTCTCACTCAATTTAAGAACGATATAGTGAACCAGTTACTTTATTTCGTTCAACGATTGCATGTCGGCACCAACCCGGATTTTATGCATACTGTATTATCTGGTCCACCCGGAACAGGCAAAACCGAAATAGCGATGATACTTGGACGTATGTATTCCAAGATTGGTATTTTAGAGAAGAATACATTTAAAAAGGTGACTCGCAGCGACCTAGTCGCCGGTTATTTGGGACAAACGGCGATTAAAACACGAAAGGTTATTGACGAATGTTTAGGCGGATGTCTGTTTATCGACGAGGCATATGCACTTGCGAACGATTATGGTAGTGATAGTTTTTCGCGCGAATGCATTGATACATTGTGCGAAGCCCTTAGTTCACATAAGGGCGAGCTGATGGTAATTGTAGCAGGATATAAAGACGAATTAAAGAATACATTTTTTAAGGCGAATCGTGGAATGGAGTCGCGATTTATATGGCGATTTCATTTAGATGATTATTCTTATTTAGAAATGTTAAAGATCTTTCAAAAAAAGGTCAAGGACAACGAATGGACCTTATTAATTGAAGACCCTGTATTGAAACAATGGTTTCAAAAAAATCACGAAACGTTTAAATATTTTGGACGCGATATGGAACTATTATTCTCTTATTGCAAGGTCGTTCATGGACGACGCATATACGGACAGTCAAATGAGATCAAAAAACAGCTAACCATGCCCGATATTCAAACCGGATTTGCGCGTTTTAAAGAGCATGCTACTCTGAAGGATGATCCGGTAAAGGAAATTTATGGGTTATATGTGTAAATCGCATAAATAAAAAATAAAATAAATGTAACTAATAATATTTTTCATTCATGAATAATAAAACAATATCCATCGATAAGGATTTATTTAAATTTTCCAGCGATCGAAGAAGTCGAAAAAGAGACCCCTCTAAACAAACTGGCGAAATTAAGGTTCGAGAACCCGTAAAAGAGAAGGATAAACAACGAAAAGTTCGCAAACAACATGTATTACGATTTATCCGCGATCAACAAGAGCGCAACTATCGCAAGATATTGGATGGCGACTCCAATATTCGTGATGAAAATAAATCTGCTTCATCGGCAACTCCCGATAAATTTAATAGCGATTTTGATGAATCATTAAAATACTTGATGACGCTTACAGATACCCCTGAACCCAATCATCGACCACCGGCGTTTAATCGTAACCATACACTAAAACAGCCGAGTGTATCTGCAGCAAAATCGGATGAAATGGCGCCATTCATCCATACCGGTTCATTTGATGACCGAATGAATGGTGCGGTTACTATTTATCCGCCGCGCCATGAAAACGCCTTTCCGCCAAAATGGGGGTGTATGAAAAACGGTTCGTTACCAACATATCGTAGTTGGAAAAATGTGACTCAGAAACGACCCATATACAATGACCAATCTGCGAATCAGGGTAAATCAGTTCCGACTGAATATATAAATATGGACAAAAACGTAGGTGAGGCGAGGAGTAATGCTATTTTTGGATTGAACTCTGAAGACGCCGGTCGACGGAACCCATCATCCGTCGATACGAATTCCTATGGTTCTATACGACCCGCAATCACAAGTTATAATGAACCGAGCATACCCCCACGATCAATGGATGATCGTAAACAAGAAATGCGTGCACTGGCCATTGCTGTATCTGCATCATCGGATACATATAACCCACCCAACCGATATTTAAAACAGAAGCGCACCGTCCGCAGAAAATATACATTAGGTAAATCTAAAACACAACCCAAAATTTCGGTATTAATATCAAACCGAACAATACGAAACAACGTTATGACCAAGACACAGTCATTTAAACAGGTTCATATCGATGAGATCAAGCGATTTCTTGTAAAAAGGGGGTTTATTCGTGTGGGGTCTAGTGCACCTAATGATGTTCTACGAAAAATGTATGAAACGGCGTCATTGATGTGTGGCGAAATTGATAATCATAATCCAGATAATTTATTATATAATTATTTACATAATACCGCCGAGTCGAACCCATAGCTATATTTTGGAGCGATCCGTAGCCGAATGCGACGGTGAGCGATTGAACTCCGTATGCGATAGCCGAAGGAGTTATAATGATAAAATGTTACCAATATGCAGTATATATATAATACGCTGCTCCTCCAACATATATAGTCATAAGGACAACGACTCCTACAAATTGCCCAAATGTTTGGCGTATTCGAATCAGCGTTTTTTCAGATATTCGATATATATGTTCATCATCAATATATGTATCAAAATCTTCGTCTGAGTGTTTGTGTTTTTTTTCATAATTGTGCATATATGATGATACCAATCCGTCCGCGTCCGGATCTAATACACAAAATTGTCCATAATGTTCATAATATTCATAGTCGGACGTCTCCACGTTGTTGTTGTTCATTGTTACCTCTTCTTATATTATTGGATATAAATTTCAATTTTACAACTTGGACGAAAACGTAGGTTTAACCTCAGTTTTCGGATTTAACCCAGTAGACGTAGTCAAAGGAGTTGCATTATTTATATCCAATGGATATAAATATTATCTATCTATTATAATAGTATAAGCATGTCTGAAAATGTCTCCATATATTATGAATATATACAGCTAACCAAGAAATATCAAACCTCTTACGGAACAAATACAATCGTCCTTCTTCAAGTCGGCGCATTTTTTGAAGTTTACGGATTTAAATGTCCACATACCGGAGATATCCAAGACAGTCAAATACAGGATTTTTCACAAATGTGCAATCTAAACGTCTCTGAAAAAAAGATCGTATATGAAGGTCGACAGGTATTAATGGCCGGATTTCGCGATTATACGCTAGATAAATATCTGCAAAAGATTACTGCGTTCGGTTTCACCGCCGTCGTATATGTTCAATTTAAGCAGGGATCAACGATTACACGTGTTTTAGATAGTGTCCATTCGGCCGGAACATTTATATCATATGATACGGATAATTCGCAACAAATTACAAATAATATCGCATGTATTTGGTTAGATGTGCATAAACCTGTTTTACAAAATAGATCGTTCGCGCCCATGTCTAAGACGCGCGATACCATCATTTGCGGAATAGCCATTGCGAATATTTTTACCGGTAAATCATACATCGCCGAATTTCAACAGCCGTATTCGATACAACCGACCACATTTGATGATTTGGAGCGCGTTATGGCGACTCATTCACCAAGTGAAATCGTTTTTATTTCGCCATTTGAAGAGACCGAAATAAATTCCATTTTACAATATTCGGGAATTCAAACTCGCGTCGTTCATCGTATTGATAGCCGGACATCGGAAAAGGTTTCAAATTGTATACAACAAAAATATATTTCGCATATACTAGGCACATTTTACGGAGAAGATGCCGTAAACACGTATGCCGAATTTAATATTTACCCGACCGCGACACAATCGTTTTGTTTTTTATTAGATTTTGTCCAAGAACACAATCCTAACCTTGTTAAAAATATAGCACCGCCATGTTTTCATACAAGCACCGAAGTTCTCTTAGCTAATCATACACTAAAACAGCTAAATATTCTAGATGATGCCTCGAATGATGGGTCGCAATTCGGACACTTGTCGTCTGTTAATTCGTTTCTCAACAAATGTAACACACCCATGGGCCGGCGCCAATTCTATTCCCAGTTAGTCAGCCCGACTACCGACACAAATTGGTTGCGCATTGAATACGACATGACGGCAGAAATGCTTAAACCTGAATGCAGTGATCTTATAGGCCAATTTAGACGATCTCTAACCCAAGTTCGAGACATTGAGCGAATCTGCCGACAGATCGTAGCGCGAAAAATATATCCATCTTCGCTGTATTATTTATATCAGTCAGTTTTAACTGCACAATCGATACGTGAATCACTGAATGGACACCCTCGTATTTGCGAATATTTGGAAGGAACAAATAATGATGTGCTCAAAATGTGCACTCGTATATTAGACTTCTTGCAATCTCAATTTTACATTGAAAAATGCAAGAGTCTCTCATCTGCAACCGTGTTTGAAGAATCGTTCATCAAACCCGGGTTTTGCGCCGAGTTAGATAGTTTGGTTGAAAGCTATCAAGTAAATACGGAAATGTTCAAGCAACTTCATCGGACATTGAATGATGTAATTCGAGCACAAGATAAAACTATAGGAACTGATGTAGAATATGTTAAAATTCACACGACCGAAAAATCGGGGCTTAGTCTTCAAATTACAAAAAAACGCGGCATACTTTTAAAAACAATCATTCGATCGATGGAAGATAAAACCATTCCTCAAGTCGCCGACGCCAAATGGTGCGACATGACGCTTTCTTCTGCTTCGGGGACAACCGATGAGATTGAACATCCATTTTTAACCAAGATTTGCCGAGATTTGTTGTATCAAAAGGATAGTATTAGTAAATGGATTCAGACCGCCTTCCAGCAATTATTGGCCGTTATGGAATCGGAATATTATGAAGTTATGGAAAATATTGCGTCGTTCATATCTAGGATTGATGTGCTACAGACCAAGGCGTTTATCGCAAAAGAATACAAATATTGCTGTCCCGTATTATCCGAAGATGCACCAAAATCATTTGTAGACGCAAAAGCGCTGCGACATGTTCTGATTGAACATATTCAAACAAACGAATTATATGTTGCTAACGATATCTCTCTAGGTAACTCTGTCCAAGACGGTATTTTATTATACGGGACAAATGCTGTCGGAAAAACGAGCTTTATACGAGCGATTGGAATAGCCATCGTAATGGCCCAAGCCGGTCTATTTGTCCCATGCAGCAGCTTTTTGTATAAACCATATACAGCCATATTCTCAAGAATTCTCGGAAACGACAATATGTTTAAGGGTCTCTCGACTTTCGCCGTTGAAATGTCTGAATTACGTGTAATTCTTCGTCTAGCCAACGAGAACAGTTTGATTCTTGGTGATGAATTGTGTTCTGGGACCGAAACTGAGTCCGCATTGAGTATATTTGTTGCGGGACTCATGGATATGCATACCAACAAATCGTCTCATATATTCGCAACTCATTTTCACGAAATTGTTCATTATGACGAAATTAAACAACTTAGTCGGCTCTCACTGAAACATATGGCTGTTCACTATGATCGCGAATTAGACGCGCTCATTTATGATCGCAAACTTCGTGATGGAGCTGGAACGCGCATGTATGGTTTAGAGGTTTGCAAATCGCTCCATTTATCGGAGGACTTTTTGAAGCGCGCTCATTACATTCGCACCAAATATTTCCCTGAAAATCGTGGGGAATTATCCCATCCTACCAGTCGATATAATAATGCGAAAATTCGCGGTATGTGTGAAATATGCGATCAAGATGTCGGCGAGGAAACACATCATTTATTAGCACAGATGGATGCCGATGAAGACGGATTTATCGAACAATCCGACGGAAGCGTCGCGCACAAAAATCATCCCGCAAATTTGATGTCCGTATGTGAAGCATGCCACGACAAATATCACGCGGCTGACGGAAAAATCGTGTTATTGCGTAAAAAGACGAGTCGTGGATATAAAATTGTGACCTAATTCTAGCGGCATATAAAATTGATATATTTATACGTATATATATCAAATATATCAATCGAAAATGAATACAAGTGAAGTTACCCCCTTATTTAATACTGAAATATCAGATATGCATCAATCCGACGATCTTGGAGAGATGGTTGAAGTTGACCTATCGTCTGACGAATTTATCCATTCGGATTTCGATCGAGAAATGCGATATGACTATTGCGAAGAAGATGTTCAACTCGCATTCAAAATGGGCATGACTGTAAATGAAATGTTTGATTTATTTCAAACGTTAAACGACGAGCGCGAAATTATAGTCAAGAATCAACCCGAATATTCGCCCGAGTGGCCCATCGATTTTATGGGTGATGAGTTTTACGCATACCTATATGAACCGCCACATACGACCGCGACTAACGCATCCCGAAATATCCACACTCTACCGGTCGACGAAACGGTGGACACCCCGCTTCACATGCCTCCACTAAACGCCGACCGAAGTTAGAAGTCAACCGGTCTTATTATGTTGAAAATCCCACATATGGGATCTATTGTATAAAATGTATCTTTGAAATAGTTGGTACTTTTCCTTTTTGGAACTTTTAAAAAGTTCCAAAATTGGTACTACAAGGCTTTTATCAAATAATTATTTTGGCGATTTTCATGTTGTTACCGAAATGCAGTGTTTTGCATTTCGGTAAAATCGTGTTGACTGCATCCATAAAAATTCAAACAAATATATATATTGACGAAAAACCTATTTAGGGGTTTTTTATGTTCGTATTTTATACGAACCATGACGAACAATAAAACCCCAAAAACCCCGGATAAATTTATTTGCGAAAAGTGCGCATTTGTATGCAGCAATAAAAAGGATTATAATAGACATTTATCAACCGATAAACACCAACTACGAACAATACGAACGAGAAAAACCCCTGACCAGAACCGTGCATACATATGTAGATGTGGGCGTGAATATAAGCACGCATCGTCTCTGTGGAATCATAAGAAGCAATGTTGCGAGTCAGTTGCCTATGAAAAAGAAGAACAAGATTATTCACAAAAGGATGAACTAATCGAGAGGTTGGTTAATTCAAATAATGAGATGCGAGAAGAAAATCGTGAAATCAAATCCATGTTTATGTTGATGTTAGAAAAATACCAAGAATCTCAATTGCAACATCAAGAAATCAATCGACAAAATCAACAAACTACGAAAGAAATAGTAAAAGGAAACCAAGAGTTACTCAACAAGGTCATAGAAGTAATGCCCCGTATAGGAAATACCACAAATATCGAGAAACAAACCCTCAATTTTTATCTGACGAATACGTGCAAAAATGCGGAGTCTATACACGAATTTACAGATAGGTTTGTGGAGAGAAGTGTCGAATTTTTTAAGGAAAATTACAGACAAATCGCATGGAATCAGGTAAATCTTGCGTCAAACGTATTCGATATTTTCTATAAATGCTTGGCCGAAAATCCACAATATATGAATTTTGTGCAAACTACCGATGTGAAAAATGGCGTATTATATGTAAAAGAAAAAAAGAAGGATTCGAATAGGCAGTTATCGGGCGAAGCCGAATTTATAAAATACATGGATGGGTTTGAGAAGGCGGGCTTGAACATAGGTCACGCTATTAATCAGGCATTTAATCCTCTTCAGACCAAGTTCGAGGAAATTATGAAAATTGAATTTGGACAGAAGCCCGCAGAAGAAAATTATGAGGACGAAGATGAATATGAAAATGCGTTAAATGATTACAAGGAAAAAACAGGCGACATAAAACGACAGCTGCTTATGCAAGTATTTAATACGATCGGCCTATTTGAAAACAAAGGTAAACGGTTGGAAATACTCTCTAAAACCAAGCGTGCGATTGCTGACGGCGCGGCAATAGAATAATTTTCATATACTAACCGTTTTTGAATTTTTCACAATTACCTTCCCAAGTGTGTCGGTTTTTTCAATGTCGCCCACACGTGAATATACGATATTTACATCCTTCGCACTCGAAAATTTGGAGACTTGTTTACATAGCACCGCGCCTTGTTTTATAACATACCTCATTAGTTTTTTGTCTAAATTGTCGTCAATTTTTGCGATTACGTGTCCGGACGGAGCGCCCTCTATGTGAAACCACACATGATATTCTTCGGCGTCGTCGATAATATCAAAATTATCCTGTGCGTTTTTTCCAATTACATATTCAACGGGTCCTCTTATTTGCGGAATATCGATAAATTTTGACGTAGGCATTTTCTGATTTGTATTTATTCATATACAAATCAAATACATTCAATTTTACGCGAACCATTACTGAACACAGTTACCGTAACATTTCCCTTGATAATAATAGACGTCGCGGTTTTGTATAGTTGTGTCGCTATAGATGGCACGTCGTTTTGGCCCACTTTCGTTTCCTTGGACACATTTCACACCACCAATTAATACACAACACCCGGTTGAAGCACACATATCTTTCGAAAGAGAATTGCATTTTTCTTCTATACTACCAAACGTATCGGATTGTTTGCAGAATCCTTCATTATCATAAAACGCATTTTCTATAATAGTCGGTTGGTTTTGAAATACAAATTTGTCGTTGTATGCCGCCTGTTCATATGATGGTATATATCCCAAACCTCCGTATAATACTGATCCTGGTTCATATAATGGTGAAGGTTGCATTGGTGTATTGCTAAGTTCCTTCGCAATACTTGATGCGGACATGGGTGCGGAGCCCAAAGCATATCCCGGTGCAGACCCTGGTGCAGAATTACAAATCATTTCTCGTTGTTCTTTGGTTAATGTCGAATCTGGTTTGCACAATTCTGTCGTTTGTGCAGAGTCATACGAACTTGACGAATATATATTAGAGTCTGGTTCTGAACCATATTGGCCCGCAGCAGTTTGTTCTTTTTTACCATAGGTCATATTGCTATTTGTATATCCTTCTTTTGATCTGTCGATTTGTGTATATATCATCCAAAATAGGGTCGCTATGAGTATACTATATCGCACATTCATAACCATCGATTTTGAAATCACGTTCTCCAACGACAATATTTTGAAGATACCTAAATATTTGGGGCTTACCGTGACCAATAATATAACAATCGCCGTCAAATAAACTATATGTATCATTCTTTGTAATATTTAGACATTTTATTTTATCTTACAAAATTGATTTAGATGCTAGTATTTAGATTCATATTATATATAACAAGGATGATCATCCCAGTAAAATGTTTCACGTGCGGCGGTGTATTGGGCGATAAATATCGATATTTTCAAGACGAAGTTCGTAAAATGAAAATTCAAAAGGGGGCAGATTTGGAAAAGGTTGTATATTTAACCAAGGACCATATTGAAAAGACGCCAGAAGGTATCGTTTTAGATGGTCTTAAATTGACGAATGTATGTTGCAGGCGTCACATGTTGACTCATGTGGATATTGAGTAATTTTGGAAAACTTTGGCTTCGAAATGCGAAGCATAATAAAAATGGTATATTTTTTATCAACTCCAAGAATGTATAGCCATAGTATATAATTATGTCCCACGATAAAAAATGCAAGCACTCTCGCAGAAAATCGAGTATGCGTAAGTGCAAGACACCCAAACACAAGACACGCAGAATACGTAAAATGCGCGGCGGTGTATCATTTAATGACTCTCTCTCCACAAGCAGTCTACCGAGCACATCATATTATCCATTGAATGAATATGTAGGCGGTGACCCATCTCGTGATATAATTTCATCTAGACTTTTACCTAACATGGGTGGCGGAAAAAACCGTAAACATGTCTCCCGACGCAATCGAACAAAGCGGTCTCGTAGGAGACGCGCGGCCGCAATGCGTGGAGGGTCGCTGATCGGAACCGATTTACTTACGGGCCTTAACACGTCGACCACAAATCACGCTCTCGGATTTGCTACAACCGGTGGGACGACCCATATGTATAATTCGCTCACGGGAACCGCGAATCCAGGCGGACCTGAACTTCAACCATCGACGCCGATGGTTCCTGTCGCATAAATTATTATTTTTCTAATGATATACTATAAATGGCCATTTCCGGTTTGCGTAAACTTTGTACCCCCTCGTATGTTTATTTAGTGATTTCTTCGATCGCATTGGTCGTTATGATGTATCAAAATATGGGTAATGTAGACAAATATTGCCTTGGATCATATACGTGCAACGTGTCTAGCACCGCCCTTATTTTTGTGATGAAGGCCTTATACATTCTATTCTGGACATGGGTTCTGAATCTTATGTGCAACGCCAACGCAACCGGTGTTGCTTGGTTTTTATTGCTACTTCCTATCATTATTATGTTTATACTGTTGTCTGCTATGATGATAAGCGATAGCGCGTAAACGAGTGATAAATTGTATAATATTTTATATTTTATGATACTGATACAGGTATCCTAAAATGTTTCGGAATAGAAATATGTCGATCCATTGTAATGGCTACCTTCTTATTGGATAATATTGGTTTTAATCACTCAGTTATAATCTCCGAACATGTTGAGCAAATGTGTAAAAAACAGGATGAGACATATTCGGGATTTTGTGCGAACGAAGACACTGGCGAGGAGTTTTATTGGGGAATGATAACTGACGGCCATGGTGGCGATAATGTAATTCAGTTTTTACGGAATTTAAAACCTCATATGAACAATTTCGTATCTTCGAATATACCGGTCGAAAAATTGTCGAAGTATATTATTGATAATCTCGGGTTTAATGCAGGATATAGATCTGGTACGACTATGTGTTTAACCAAGTGTTATTCTGACCACATTGAATGCATAAATTGCGGAGATTCGCAGGTTGTTGTTTTCAAAAACGGTGAAATCGCACATATAAGCGAGGAACATACACCAACAAACATGAAGGAACGCACTCGGTTGGTTGCTAAAAATGTGAGATATACGAAAAGCAATAGTATAAAAATAACATCGCTCACAAAAATGATCGGTATAAATTGCGAATATGTGAATTTTCCAAATGGGACGTCATTAGCAACCACCCAGGCACTTGGTCATAATGGGATGACCGGCATCTCACCTGATGTCGTTACAATCCCATTTGAACCATCCGATGTAATAAAAGTGGTAATTGGTAGCGACGGACTCTTTGATATGATTATCAAAGACGAAAATGAACGATTGGTCTTAGATGATGTAAAATTGTTGGGTGGTATGTCCGGGGAAGATATTTTGAAACAAACTGTAAACCGATGGTTGCAGTTATGGGATATTTACACGCCGGAGAAACCCGACCAACGAGCCGGGATACAAGCATTTACACGAGATATGTGCGACGACGTAAGTGTTGTCGTAATTAATATGAATCCGTTTTGAAGCTGAAGGAATTTAGCAAATATGTGTAATCGTAAAATTGATTTAAATATAACGCATTGATATAATAGTATCGATAAACTACGCTAGTATGGAGCCTGCATTAACCAAATTTTCAGAGGATGACGATATTCTTCGGTTCACTCTACACGGGATAAACGTGTGTTTTGCGAACGCCGTTCGCCGGACGATTTTGTCTGATATACCCGCCGTTGTTATACAAACTGATACACATGAAACGAATCAATGTAATATTACTCGCAATACGGGTCGCTTGCATAATGAAATTTTAAAGCAGCGTCTAAGTTGTATTCCAATTCATACAACATTGCTTCGCGATTCAGATACGCAAAAGGCACTTCCCGGAAACTATTCACTCGTGCTTGACGCTAAAAATGATACCGAAAACACCATGTTTGTGACTAGTGGTGAATTCAGATTGAAGGAAAAATCAACCAATAAAATACTGTCTAAAGAAGAAATGGACACTGCATTTCCCGGTCTGTTTCCTATGAATATTAAAACGCGTTCGTATATCGATTTCGCACGACTTCGTCCAAAAATGAGCGATGAAATTCCGGGTGAAGAATTGCATTTAACTGCTGACTTTTCGGTGAGCACGGCCAAAAAAAACAGTATGTATAATGTTGTATCAAAATGTGCATATGGTAATACTCCTGATATAACCAAGGCAGGTGCGGCATGGGACACTCACGAGGCGAAATTGAGGTCAGAGGGTGAGACGGATGCGGATATTCGTTTTCATAAGGAGAATTTCCGCATATTAGATTCCCAGCGTCATTTTATCCCGAATAGTTTTGATTTTGTTATTCAAACACTCGGAATTTACGAGAACAAGGATTTGGTTCGCAAAGCATGCGCCGTGTTACAAAATAAGCTGATCGATATCATCCAATCGATCGACTCCATTCCCATTTTCACGAGCGAAACCACTGTAGACAACTGTTTTGATATTCGTCTCGAAGAAGAAGACTATACGCTGGGGAAAGTGATTGAATATATCATGTATACCAAATTTTATGAAGGCGATAAGACACTTACATTTTGCGGGTTCAAGAAGTTTCATCCTCATAACTCGGATTCTACCGTGCGCGTCGCATTCGATAAAAAAGGTGATATATCGCGCGTTAGACATTATTTGAAGGATGTTTGCACCGATGCCCAGCAGGTATTCAAGGATATTTATGAGTTGTTCAAGTAAAAATACTTCGACAATGCTTCGCTTCACTTACCTTTTCATACAAATTCGTCGTCGTATGATACAATTATCCAGGCAAGATATTTATATAAACCCAACATATCATGTCTAATTTTTTGTTGCCTATGTAACATTTTCGGAAAGTTGTAAAACATTCGGTTGTAATCACAATTTTCATCCTCCCATGTATATACCACTTTGATTAGGTTTCCTAACCCGTCGCGAAACTTCGTTCGGTCACGCCATACTCCATACTCGTTATACATAACCATCTTGTCGCACATGGTTGGCTGTGTCGCGTTCATATGATACCGGTCGATGTGCGTTAACACGCCGTAAAATTCGCCGTTATACGAATTCCGTAATTCATGTAATGTTTTTTTTATGTTGTATTTTTTAAGCCAATAATGAATCTTCACTTCATCATATATAAATGTATATATGAAATGCTGAATGACCTCGGGCAGCGCCACCAATAAAGGCATCGCAAATTGTTTGTTCGCAGTAATAATTTTCATTTTGATGTTGATAATTTAATATAATATATGCGGGATTCTATCAATTTTATACTTAAAAATGTATAAAATTTATATATTAAAGGAGTATTGTAGACAAACATACACCAATTTTATTTGTAGTCAAACGAACTATTATATCTATCCTTTTCATCTAATTTTGTTCGTTTTCCTAAAAATTTAAAATATTTATTTGCTAAAGCATATTGTATTGGTTTTTTAAGTTGTAATACTTTCAAACGAACTTTCATAATCATTCCTACTTGCCAGATACGTTTATGTGTATATTTTTTGCCTTTGTATACACCTTTGGACATTTAAGTTCGCACAAAAATACGAATTAAATTATTCAAAGTTTAGGTCTTTTCATACCTTGTGTATATTTTGTTTATAGCAATTCGATAAAACTGCTTGATTACTTTTTATTTCTCTACATAGATAACTTGGTCTTTCCAATTTATGTATTGCTTGGTATGCTATCTTGTAGATATTAGACGAACCATTGCGGTCCCTGTTCCACTCGCCACAACCATTCTTACAATGTAGTAGCCCATGAACCAACCGCATATCATCTTTGTTTGGTCTTGGATTTTTCCTTACCATAAACTTCTCGCATACTCCTCCATCACATTTGGAGCATTTACAACTGCTTCTAAACTCATCAACTAAATATACTTTGTAGTTGTTTTTACGAAGCAAACTTCTCATTCCTATTCCTAATGTCGGTTCTTTGTATTTCATTTGTTTTCGTTGTTCCCAATCACCTATACAAATAACTACATTTTCATGATTACCATACATCTTCCTAAAATCACTCATCATCTTTTGTTCGTTGCGTTTGATATTGATATGTCTTCCAAACTTTAACTTACGAAACAATTGTTTTGAATAAAAATCAAATAATATATGGTTTATTCTGTTTTTTTCATTTATGTATGCCTTGAACTTATCCATACAAAGTGTTTTACGATTATACAAAGACAACTCAGTTTCATAATTAATAACACTTTTTCCTTGTATTTTATTGGTTTTCATTCCTAAAATGATATTGTTGTATTTTTTCATCTTGGTTTCTTTCCGTCGTTGATTCTGTGAATACCGAAATACATTCGCATCTTTGGAAGCGTCATCAACACAATAAATCAAATCTTCTTTTCCAGGATCGACACCCACAATCTTCTTGTCTTGTAAACCAGAATAATCATTCAGTTCATCGATATACAATTCACGAGATACACATCGTTTAGCGCTTGGTAATCTTTTACCTACTAAATCTTCACGAATAAATAATATGGAAACTCCCACACCATCCGTAGAAATCATATGATGGAAAGAAAAATCATTCTTACGAAATACCTTCTTTTCTGTGCGAAAAAAGAACTTCCATATTTTATCTTCGTATTTCTTTGTATTGCCTTGATTACTGTAATCACTTTTTTTACCTTGTTCTTTTCGTAAAAGCAAATACACTAATGTAATTGTATCTAACCGAATATAACCAGGAGCAATACTGCTTCGCAAAGGAAAAACATTACTGATGGTTTCCAAGTCATTTTCAACGTGTTTCATCATCGCAATCATACATGGAAAATAGTCCATTGGACTACATTTCAAATCATAATAGATGCTTTGCTTTTGGAACTTCTCTTTATCAGGCAGAATATGTTTCTTTTGTTGGGTAATCCATTTATGGTAATATGATTTGGATGTATAAGCAATATTGCTATCCACATTCAAAAGGTCATTTTTTATATGTCTTAGTTCCTTTTCCAAATGTCTAATCCGCGCTTCCTTTTCTTTTTTGGTAGGAAATATTTTTCGTATCTTCTCAACCAGCATCTTCTTTTTCCAAACAACATTTACAAAACGTTCCACATAATTTACGTAATGTAATTGGATATTATTTTCATACATAGTCATAATATCTTCACATAAGTAGGAAAGCACATTACTCATATATTCGTAATCCAATTGTTCTGGTTGCGTATATGGTTTATAGTGTTCTGTATAGAATGAAGTAAGGTTCTCTATGAGAACTAATGTTTCTTTTTTGGGTAATCTTCCTTGATTAGTATGTTTTTCTCCACAAACAACCTTCATAATATTCAAAATAAGCACTTTATCAATGATTGGTAAAGTGTGTGAATTGCTATTGTAATAGTGAAGAATATACATTTTTAGAAATTGTAAGGTGTGAATAATGATTTTGTGTGCCTTGATGACTACATCGTTAATTTTCTTTATATTGATTTCGTGGTGTTTTAGTATGCTTTTCAGCGAAGTTTTGGTGGATTTGAAAAACTCGGGAGGTTTATCTTTTGGATTTTCCATCCTATACATTAGATAAAGAAAATAATTTTAAGCATTTTTAAAAATTATACTTATTCCTAAATATTTTGGGGTTCTCCCGTTTCTTTTTTGAGGTTTTCCTTTTTTCGTAAATATGCTTGTTTATTATATTCTTTCTTTTGTTCAGGAGTAGGTTTATATTTTTTAACCCGTTCTTTTATTGCTTCTTTATTATTTTCATAATACACTTTTCTACTTGCGGGTGCTGTATATTTTTTGAGATGTTCTTTGGTTGCTTGTAATTCCTCTTCTAATTTAACATTCTTTTCTTCTGTAATTTTTAATTTGTTTATTAGTTCATCAACGTTCATAGTTTAGTATAATATGATAAATATTTTTTATGTAATTTATCATAATATTTAATTCGTATTTTTGTGCGAACTTAAATGTCCAAAGGTATAATTTTTCTAATTTATCAATCGTATTTTCAACATCTTCTATTGTTGTATACTTTATATGTATTGTATCGGTTGGGTCTTTATCGATATACACATCAAATGATTTTTCGGGATTTGTCGGGTTAAATAAAAATTGTTTTTTCGTTTTATTCTTAGGTTTTTTATTATTTTTTGTTTTATTATGTTTCATAAGTTATAATCATATTTTTTATTGCAGTTATAATTATGAAATGGTATAAAGAGATAAAATTGATTTCGGCACGATTTCAACCATAATATACAACCTACGCTCAAAATATGGAGAAACGATTAACTACTAAATTTGATACTTATCTCAAGAATTTCAAGGATGGAATTCGCGATAAGGTGTCACACTTGAATATATCACCCGACCATGCTTCCGAATTAATGGAATATGTTTATGAATATGATCGTATTATCCTCGATAAGGATGATTTTATCAAACGCAAGCGCGTAAAAAATTCGATCCCTGAAAGTAATCGCTGCATTGCGAAACGAGCTACAGGCGAACAGTGCACCCGCCGACGCAAATTGGAATGTGAATTTTGCGGGACGCATTCAAAGGGGACTCCGCACGGAATGATCACATCCGCCGATAATCAAGCTTCTCATGTTCAAACAATGGAGGTATTCGCACAGGAAATTAATGGTATCGTATATTATTTGGACCAACGCAATAACGTATACAATACCGAGGACGTTATGTCTTCTAAAGAAAATCCGCGTATTGTCGCAAAATGGGAGAAAAATAACAGCGGGTATACGATTCCTGCTTTGGGTCTAGATGGTATCGCAGGAATTAAAACCGATGTTTGATACGATGATCCTATGTTTTATCTACTTTGCGCACAATAACCTCTTTTGTTACCTCTTCTCTATTGCTTAATATAAAATTGTTCACCTCATTCGCCATGGATGTATTTCCTTTGTAATATGTCGAAAGAATATTTAGAAGCATTTTTTTTGTAATTGGCTTCTTTGTTTTCCGGTTGGTGTATTCAATTCGACCATCGTTGATATCCACCCCGTCAATATCACTTTCCTTCATTATGCGAAGTAGATCGGCAGATAGGGTGTCCTTTGTCTTTTTACGCGTCGCGATTTCAGTTTTAAGTGTCCTCATTTCATTATCGGTTTTCACCCACTCACGAATAATATTTATTAATTGTGACTCTTGGTTCATACGGTTAAAGTATAATAATACGCTATATTTATATTCTATTTCTATACTTTTTTTACATACTAAGTATATATCGAAATGTTTACATTTACAAAGCGAAATAACAATAGGCAACAGGTTCGCGATCCCAATACAAATTCATATTATTCCATTTCACCTGTATCTTCATACGCGACGTCGACAATGAAGGAGCCGCCGCCTCCACCTGTGAAAAAGTCAACCGGTATGCTGTGGGGGAAACCGACGTGGTATATGTTGCACTGTCTTGCAGAAAAAATCAAACCCGAGCATTTTCCGCGCCTTAGAATGGAGTTATTGAATATTATTCTGCGTATATGCAATAATTTACCCTGCCCAGATTGCGCGAATCACGCGACTGCCTATATGAATGGTATTAATTTCGACAACATTCAAACAAAGGGTCAACTCAAACTTATGCTTTTTCAATTTCACAATAGTGTGAATGTTAAAAAGCAGTTTTCCGTTTTTGAATATAAAGATCTTGATTCTACCTATCAAAATATGTCCATGGTCAACGTTATCAACAATTTTTTCAATCATTTTTTAAAGCCCACATATAGCGGGCGGATGGGAACGGATAATTTTCATCGTTCACGTGCAGTTCGAGACCTTAAGGAATGGCTTCGAATGAATATATCTTATTTTGAACAGTGAATCTGAAGCCAAGGGGTTTGATGATACTATTTTGAAAATTAGTATCATGTTTGGATAAAAACGTCGATTAATGGCGTTTACATTGGTTTCTTCGCACCATTTACAGCACGGCAGCGGTATAAACTTTTCGATGGCTGAGAACACACATCCTTGTTTGAAATACCACTAAAATATGCGAGGTTGGGTATACCAAACGAGTCAACCATCATGGCCCACAATACACCCATTATTCCACCAATAATAAGGGCCGTTAATAGATACTTTGGTGTAGAACATAAATTGGATGAGCTCCAGAACATGTCTGCGATAATGACGAGAGGGAATATCACAAATGTTGCGATATTTTGGGTCTGTAAATTATTAACACCGATAAAATACGATAAATAGGCCAATGTATACCCAAATACAGTCTGACTTAGAGGTAGTTTTGAAATTGGACCACCATTTCCCAAGGTGAGCTGTGAACACTTCGCAATCGAAAATTTACTAGGTGTGTTCAATGGGTTAGGTTCGGGTGTGGGTAATATGCTCCCAACCATATATGTCGCAAATGATGCGATTAACAGACCTATCAGATACATAACCCCCTTCAAATCTTGGTTAAATAGTGATTGGAGAGTAAAATAACTGACTATAATGAAGGGCGCAAGCCTGAAAAACATGTATAGAATGTTTATTAAATTGAGTTCCATGAGACAATTTCTATTATAATAGACATAGAAATTGTATTTTGGGGATTTCATGAGACATGTCTAGCATTGTCGCATGCGTTTATGCGAATACGTGTTTCATCGCGTCGCGAATATTATCTACTGCGTGAAACGACATTTCGGTTAAATCTACAACACTCGCGTATTTCTCCATAAAGTCGTCAAAGTCGGGTTGATTCTCAACCGGGTATAATATCGTCTTTACACCCGCACGTATACTACCAAGAATCTTGGAGTCTAGACCACCAATTGCGGTGATTCGGCCTTGAAGATTTGTTTCACCGGTCATAGACACTGTATTTGTGATGGGCTTGTTGTTTAATAGACTGTATAGAGATAGTGTGATTGCCCCGCCTGCGGATGGACCATCTTTGGAGACGGCACCCTCAGGACAGTGGATGTGTATTCCCTGGTTCTTTGTTTCTTCGAATCGTTTCAATAATGCCTTTTGAGTATCCTCTGGTGTCAAAGACCACGCAAGTGTTCGTGCTACATTCATACTTTCTTTCATTACATCTCCCTGCATACCGGTCAATTTTAAATCCAAGAATGTCGATGCGGGGAAAAACTGACTTTGGATCGGAATGATTCCACCCTTTCCAAGCGCGTTTGCCCACATACCGTTAATGGTTCCGACCGCAGATTCCTTATGTATTTTCATGTCGTGCACTTTTCTATACTTTTTCAAATAGGTTGTGCCTAAATCGGCGATTGTTAATTTAACCGGCAATATTATCTCTGAACCGGTATTCGATTTATCCTTGAAATTTAACAGTTGCAAGTTTATTTCGCCGAACAAATCAAATAAAATCTCCTTCAATTTTCGAACGCCCGGTTCCATGGTATATGTCTCGATCACGTGCTTAATCACGTCTTCACTTAGTTCGACAACGCCGTCGAACCCCATTTTCTCGTTCAACTCCGGTATTATAAATTTTCTAACAATAACTATCTTATCTGACCAAGATAGGTTATCGAATCTGATACGATGAATGCGATCCAACAATATTCGGTCGATTTGTTCAGGGTCGTTATATGAGAATATAAATAACGCCTTGGATAAATCAAACGGAATTCCACTAAAATACCTGTCTTGGAACTCGTCGTTTTGTGTGGTATCTATTAAATGTGTTAGAATACCAATGATCTCACGCCCCTGTTCGGTTTTGCTGACCTTGTCCAACTCATCAATATATATAATCGGGTTCATGCATTTGCTCTCCATCAGCACGTCTACAATCTTACCCCACGTTGAGTTCACATATGTATAATTATGACCTTCAAGTGTCGAACCGTTGGATGAACCACCCAATGCGATGAACGACATCGGTCTAAATACTCCCTTATCATCTTGCAAGCATCTTGCTAATCCTCGCTTCGCCAAGGAGGTTTTACCAACGCCGGGTGACCCTTCAAATCCAAAGCAGTATCCCTTTTGTTCTCCGTTTATCCACTGTCCAACAATCTTCAATATTTGCTCCTTCGCCTTGGTATGTCCATAAATCGAGTCTTCCAAGAACTCGTTAATTTCATCCATCTTGTGCTCCACGCTAACGATTTCCTTACGGATAGTAGAGACCTGTTCATACATATTCATATTCGCATGTTGGGGTTTGACCATTTTTAAAACATCGAAAATCTTGGACGACATATCCATATTTGTCTTTGCCTCGTTCAGATACGTGGTTAATGCATTTATCATTCCCGGTTTTGACTTGTGATCACTAGTGGTTGTGTTTAAAAATATCTTCATTGCCGACACCAATTGGCCCTTATTCATCTTAGAGAGTAATGTTATACATTCACCCGCCGCACTCTCCGAAAGGAACTTTGTAATTGTCTGCGACGCCAGATTGACCTCATATAATGTATACTTATCTTTCATAGTAATATTCGCATTTGTAGCCATATTTCGCACCTTTTTAAATAACTCATTGATTTCACCCATCTTACACAAAATCGGTTCCTTGCGATAGATTCCAAACGGGACGCGCACTAGACCCTCTAGGTATTGCTTTGATTTATTTCCTTGGTCGTCCGATTTACCTTTTATTTCTTTTAATTTCAATAGGGCGCGGTTGCGAATCTTGTCGTTCGCGCGCATCAATATGACTTGTTGTTCAAGAGATATCTTCGTCTCGTCACATTGGGATATAGCAGTTTGAGTATATTCGATCGTGTTTACCATTGTCTCCTTAAAATATTGCTTCAATTTCCAAGGTAGAGTGTCGTATAGCATTATTTGCTCTCGGCTATCACTTCCCTCTACGTTGTCTATAGAACCGATTAAATCATACAACATATATGCGATATATTGCACTTCATTGTCCAAGTTGTATAAAAATAAATTGATCAACATTTTTCGACGAGAAGATAAATCCTTATCGAAAAAGTTCTTTACGATACCCTCTACGCGATTCGATTTTACATATTTCACATCAATCATGATGGATAGAAATCGTTTTTGTAAATCCTTAGCACTGTAAATCAAAACGTCCTTTAATGAAAGTGTTTCGATCCAACGCTCTACTATACCTTTCAATTCTTCAGTGGACGCTAAACGCGTGCGAATCTTGGTCAAACATGACTTGATATATTCGTTGTCTAGCAAATATTGAAGTGGTATATCTCGTAGAATACCGTTTACACACACCGACTTCTTATCATTCTCATTTCTCAACAACACCCTTACACCGTATACCGATTGGTGAATAGACGAATACATTGTGGACGGCTCAAAACATTCTAGATGCGGTTGAGTCTCTATGTTAATGGTGTAGTCCGCTATTTTATCGATCTGTTCCGTCGACTCCGGTTCACTGTCGGTCCAAGGTAGATTTTTAAATCCGATCGGGACAAAATACTTCTCCAATATATCTAGCTTATCCAAGATAACATTATTCGACGGACTGTATTTGTATAACCGGTTATATTTCACGCCGAATATTACATAACAAATATCCTTGATGGTCGATGTTCCGTGCGTTGAGAAAATAATAGACAATCTGTCGAAAATTTTTTGTATGTCCTCAATTGTCTTTGACGTATCCTTATCTAACAATGGTATTTTTGCGAGTATTTTTTGCGAAGATGCGTATATTTCATGCAAATGATCAATACATTGTCCAGTGCTACTATTACTAAACACATCATATCTTTTACAGAAATCGAGAGACAAACTCGTTCGCTGTATAATGTCTATTAAAGTGTCCAACTTCCCCTTGATAAATTTATTGAATTCTACATTTCCTTTTTGGTCAGTTGCGTCGGTTACCGATGGCGGGAGAGTGATTTGAGCGTTTGTAAGTTTATCCAATATAAGACTGGGAGGGCGAGTTTTTGGGGGAGCAGACTGTTTTTTGGCCATGTTTTAAATATATAGTTTAGATATATATTTAAAATAACACAGATAAATAACTAAACCGATATAGAAAGGTGCGTATATTATATATTAAGCAATTACAATGGGAATACCGAGCTATTTTTCGTATATTATTAAGAACTACTCTAATATTATACGTAAGTTGAATCAGATACCGGACACAAATGGTGTTAGGTTTCAATATTTATTAATGGACTGCAATTCAATCATATATGACGAATTTCATAAATTGGAAGAGTCTATCGATGATCCACCAAAAGACGTTTCTGTTATGGAGAATCGGTTGATACAAAATGTGGTTAGCAAGATTAGTAGTTATATTCGTTATGCGAATCCGACCAAATTGGTATATATCGCATTTGACGGGGTCGCTCCATTGGCCAAGATGGAACAACAGCGAACACGTCGATACAAAGGCAGTGTCGCATCTAAAATCACTGGCGCGGTTTCGAAAAAGAATTCGCTCTCATTTTCGTGGAGCACTTCAAACATCACACCTGGAACCGCGTTTATGAATAAACTTACTAAACAAATTCGCGTCTCATTCAGTGGTCTCGAAAAACACTATAATGTGGGACAGATTATAGTATCGGGGACCGATGAATGCGGAGAAGGTGAACACAAAATGTTTCATCACATTCGAGAGTCAAATATTACGCAAAACGATTCGGTCGCAGTCTATGGTCTTGATTCCGACTTGATCATGTTATCAGTGTTTCACTGTCGACTTGTGAAAAACCTGTTTATTTTCAGAGAAACACCTGAATTTGGTAAACAATTGATACCTGCAGCTACAGATACGACAGATGACTGTTTGTTTTTAGACATTCAAACATTTTCACGGGCTATATTGGATGAAATGCGGTGTGATTCACACGATACACATCGATTATATGATTACATTTTCATGTGTTTTTTCTTAGGAAACGATTTCTTGCCCCACTTCCCGTCACTAAATATTCGAACAACTGGAATAGACACCTTGTTAACAACCTATCGGAATTTAATTGGAAAATATAGCGATCGCCGATTTATATCACTCGATATGCAGGTCGAATGGAAGTGGGTATCCCTTTTTGTAAAGGAATTGGCTAAACGCGAACATGAACGTATTTTGTGCGAATATGAATTACGCGACAAGTGGGGGCGGCGCCATTGGGCTACTGATACCGACGAAGCGCGCGATTTTGTTGTTCAAAGCGTGCCCGTAATTTATAAACCCGAAGAGATGTATATTTCTCCAACTAATCAGTTTTGGGAGGGGAGATATTACAAATCGCTATTTCATTCTGATACTAAGATTGATGACGTTTGCACGAATTATTTGGAAGGACTCGAGTGGGTATTTAAATATTATACATTTGAATGTCCGCATTGGAAGTGGCGTTATAACCATCATTACCCACCGCTATTAAGCGATTTGGCTAAACACGTCCCGACTCTACGCCGCAATTTCATTCAAAATGATGTTACAAACCGCCCGTTTTCCGAGAACGTTCAATTGGCCTATGTTTTACCTCCCGCTTATCAATCGCTTTTACCCACCAATGTAAAACATGATATGGAGACGATGTATCAAGACAGTTATGCCTCCGAATTTGACTTTCAATGGGCATTTTGCAGGTATTTTTGGGAAGCACATGCATTGCTCCCATCTGTTTCCACGACGAAGTTACATGAATGGGATAAGCGATGGTCGATCAAGCGACGAATAAAATGAACTCCTGTATGCCGGTGAAATATAAAATATAAAATTGATTTGCATACTGTAATATTATACTAGGCAAATCACAATTCGTTTATTATGATGTTTGAATCTATTAAATCTTTTGCTCAGTGGGCCGTTTCAATAATTACGCGCGGTGCGATTGTATATATCATGTTCATATTACTTCATTACGCCGCATCGAATATATATCCATGCATGTGCACACCGCTTACCGTTATGGGGTTCGTTATGTCGCCATTTATGGTTCTTGCCCCTCATTGCGAAGCTATGCGATGGGTTATTGGATTTACGGGAACACAAATACGAAATATGTGGATTTGGATCGGAGGATATTTGGTTTATAATATGGATGCTATTATCACGTCGAATCTTGCGTCAGCGAAGGATCTACCCGTGGTTGATACACCCCAACCGGTGTTCGCGAACCCAGCGCCTGAAGATACTAGGCAATCTCGATCGAAGCGCCGTGGAGGAAATAGTAGTGCCGCCGTGGATTCTGATTAAACTTCGGCGATCGCCTACGTTTTCATCCAAAGATTATATTGTAAATATAATGTAATATGACCACTACTATAAAATCAACAAAACAGTCTCTACATTTCTACATACCAAATACAGAAAAACTTGATATATCAAAAACATATAACCGTATATTTTTTGATATTTTTCATTTACGAGGATTTCGAGTATATGTTCGAAATGTGAAGGGTGAAATGACCGAGACGGAGGTGTCTAGTGAAAATGCGGTTGTCGATATAACTGCTCCACCAGACAACGCCCAATTTAGTGATGTTTTTGGAAAAGAACAAACGCCGAACGGTTACAGTGTATTACCTCTTGAATATGATGCCGAACCTGTAAAAAAAGAGGAAGAGATCGGTATTTTCGATTCTTTCTCGCAATATATTTCAAAATTTGCGGGAAAATCCGATTCTAGTGCACCCACAGGAACCGGCGGAATTATGGTATCATTTCCACTAGATGCAGTCCGACCAATCGTAACCATCCACGATTTGTTTGTTAAAAAACTAGACAATGATGAATCGATTTACCAATTTAAACATTCTACGTCAACATACGAGTTCATTGAAACCGTTTTGCGCGATCTATATATTCAATTTGATTATTTAAAACAGATTGGATTAATCTATACGGACGTAAAAACTGATACGATATATCGAATTCAGGATCGTGCGATAATATTAGATAGTTCACATTTGGAGCTATTATCGTCAGATACGCGAGCCGATCAAGAAAAACGGATATATAATTCTGTTGTTAATCTGATCGCGACACTGATGGGTGTAGAATCAGAGACAGATTTTACAATACGATTCGGCGAGATACAGGATACGCGCGTATATTATGTTATAAAACGTCTTGAATACGAAAATGTGTTTGAATGGGTTTAAACTCATTTGACTATCGTATTCGGCGTTCAATCCAAAAACTGTGCATCATACATGTTTTTTCGTTATAAAACGATTGCATTCGACCAGTCGACCAAGGCCTCGTATGCGAGTTTTACGATTTCTGCATCTGACTTCCCGTCGAGCAATCTCTTCACATTATCTTCACCGATCATATAGAATACAACAATCGGCGCGCCTAATCCGTCCGTCGCATCGAGCATGTCTGTAAATGAGTTACCATATTTTCCATCGCCATACCATTTTAATATATTATTCGACGATGCGGGTGTAGGCCACCATCTGCGATCGAATTGTAAAATAACCTTATCACATATAGCCATTTTCATACGAGACAGTGCCGACATATGCGCATCCGGGAGGGGGGGTCGTATAGTAAGTATCTTATTTGGATTCGTATCTGATTCTTGCAATATAGATATGGGAACAGTGCAAATGCAATAATCTGCATCGAATATTTTATTTGTTAACGTAGTTATTTTTATAGATCTGGAATCGGATTCCTCTCCCGAACCCAATTGCCCACCCCAATCTATTATTTTCACCGGGGTATTATAACGAATATCAATTCCGGTAGAGATTCCGGCCAATATAGAGGAAAATCCTTCTCGGATGTAATGATCCCCTTCTCCTACATAGGATGGCTCTTCCAGACCATACTTTGACGATAATGTATTTAAATCGATTCCCGTATCCGCCATAATTTCGGCGATAGTTAATTCCAACACTTTTAACATTCGCGAATCGTCTTTATACTTCGGGTAAATAATTGTATTAATTATTTTCATGATTGAGCTATCCGTCTCGACCGTCTCGTGGTATAATTGAGCCGCCGTTTCAATTTGCAATACCATATCATTAATTTCATCAACCGACACTGCCCCATCAGCACACGCAGCTAGCGGAGACATAAAATCGGTTGGTATAAGGTGTAAACCCATTCGCAATGCCTCTTGAACCATCGGATTTGACTTGTATTGTTGCATCCAAGTACCACCCGAATCTACTTGTATACCATTGCCGATTGAAATTGTAGTTGATCTTCCACCAATGTGATCGAGCGCCTCAATAACAATTATATTATGTCTACTATTTTTATCATTTTGGATAAATGAGTTGTGGATAGTTTCGGCAGCGCTAATTCCTGCAGCACCGGCGCCAATTACCACAACCAAAATTGGCCTTGTTGGTGTAGCCGATTTTATTGAATCTAAACACCATTTTGCTGCACGTTTTCCCGATATATATGCACCGTGAACCTGTGATGGGAAATCACACACTGTCGCTTCTCCCGCGAGGATGAACGCATCTGATATCGGTCTACCCAATTGTTCTCTATCGTCAGGAGTTCCACCAACAAGAAGTTGGGACCAAGCGCCCTGTGAGTATGGTTTATTTGACCATCTTGCTACGTGATACGAAATTGGTTCTGTTTTAATAATAGACATTGATGAAATGTATTATATTTCGTCGCCTAAAATATATAGACATAATTCTATTTTGTGGGGAACGGAATACCATCACATTTTTGGTAAACGGTTATGTATATGTAGTATATACAATGTTTGAAGTATTGTATATATTCGGTGCATGTATTACTTGTTATATCGGGTTTGCGTGGTATAGACCAGACCATATTATTCAAACAGATGATAATTGTTGCGATACCGGCGGAGGCATGTTACCGCACGATGGCTACTGTTTACCACCTTCATATTTATCTACATAATGATTATCTAACATCCACTTATTTACATGGATATCGTCTAGATAAATATCTGCGATTATTCGGCCATATCTTTCGATATTCACGTTTTGCAATGTAATAATTTTATTGAATACTAAATTATTCAGTGCATCGCGCGATAAAACGGCGGCGTGGTTTTCGAATGGATTTACAGTTTTGAGTTTAGGACTCTCTATACCGCGCAAACAAATTGTGAATCGAACAACCGCCGCATCTGGTTGTGGATTTTTTGCGGCAATTATAATTGTATTTCCGTCGTATACCTTTATGACCTTTCCGCGGTTGAGTTGTGGAATGAATGGAATCGTATTTAAAAATGTTGATTTTGTTAATTCGTCTTTAGTCATCTCAATCTCGTGATCCATTTTATTTAAAGGCGGTCTATAGCAACATAATTTACGAACGCATGTGAATATCGTATTCATATTATAATTTATACTATAGGAATATAAATTATAGAATGGTCGATTTTTAACGACGATGATTTTATATTAACCCACAACGTGGGTATATTAAAAATACAATATTGATAATATGAACATAATATTAGAGTGTTAATATGCGTGCGGGGGGTCGCAGGGGGGCGGCAGCCCCCTGCTACTTAAACGAGGTTAAGGTCAAGGTCGGGGTCATCATAGGAGATAGAAGTATTAGAGGGAATAGAGGGTAAAGAGGGAAGATAAAGTTCGTCGAGAAGGTCGTTAGAGGGAAGGTTGGAGTTAGAGAAAGGAAGAGAAGGAAGAGAAGAGAGTTCGGAGTCGAGGTAGATGCAAACGAGGTCGCAAGATTTGGTATCGGATTCCCAGGCGCGAAGTCCGACGAGAACGATGGAGTTAACGGAAACAAGATTTTGTTTTTTGTTGCGGGAGCGAAATTTGCCGCGGATGTGGCAGCAGATATCGGAGATGATGGAATTATGATGAGCGATATCGACGCGACACATGCCGTTGCCGGACATTTTGGTGACTAGCGCGTAACATTCGTCGGGGTCGGTGGACAAGCGAATGCGAGAGGAGGAGGGAGCATTCAAGAACTTGCGCGCCTGGTTTTTGTGTTTGCCGCCAGCAGTATTTTTGACCATTGTATAAAATTAATAGATATATTAAATGAGTTGAAGTGAAAAAGGAGGGTAAAAAAGGATCAATTTTATAATAAGGGAACCGACGGTTCCCTTATGATCCCTCCCTTTGTGAGGGAAATGTATGGGGTGAGCTTGGAGAGAGCGTGGAGAGAAGTGTGGAAAGAGCTTGGGGGGGTTGGTGAATAATTAAAGTAAACAAAGTTTCCGCGAGCTAGGGCTGCGTGTAAGTGGCGGTGGCGGTGGAATAATCTCATCGCATTGGTCGTCGAGCGGCGCCTTGGAATTATGAATGCGATGTTTATACCGCGTTCTTTCCTTCTCAGCCTCCTTCCAATATTCTCTATACCAAAAGTCCTTCAACCGATTGCGTTTGATGAATTCCAAATAAGCATCACCATTCCATCTGCTATATTCTCTAGGCAAACCCAATGCCCCGCGCCTAGCGGAAACCCGACCCATAACACTGATCGCGGGACGTCCAAGAGCTGACTCCATGAGAACCTTGGTCGGCAAATACCCATAAGCAAGGGTATATTGGTCGATCCAACGATCCTCCTCTAAAATAAGTTCTCCTGTGCTCTTTTTGATGGAAACGTAGGCGCTAGTCGAAGTTTCATCCGTGAACTCGGACGACATGCGAAGCATGTTGAAGGAGTTGGGCGGATTATCGCGCGACATGGGAGCGCTCTAATGCGTTAATAATTTGTGTTTATAACTTTATACCGGCTCAATAAACGTATAGATTCAATTTTGTGTATAAAACAAAATTGAACTGGGTATGAACCCAATGACCAAGAGTATCGCGGAATTTAAAATGGAACCTACACATGAATTTATGGACCCTGAATTTATGGACCCTGTAAAAATGGGACCTATAAAAATGAATGAAAATAATTGCCGAATGCGTTATATACAATGCTTATTATGGTGTTTTGTTTGGAAAACCCCAGAAGTGGATGCACATAACACGATATATACTCCACCCGTGGAACCCCAATACAAGGATACGATCCCATTTGTGCCGCCAATCCACGAAGGATATGTTGTAAAGGTATACGACGGAGATACAATAACGATTGCGGCAAAGTTGCCGTATAAAGAATCGCCACTCTATCGTTTCCAAGTGCGTTTAAATGGTATAGATTGCCCAGAAATCCGGGGTGAAAACGAATTCGAGAAAAAGGTAGCCCAAATGGCGAAACTAGAAATATCGAATTTGATACTGAATAAACACGTAACCCTGAAAAATGTGGGGACGGAGAAGT
>Ga0209353_10000035_pt1 | contig 76531 bp, 126 predicted proteins | sample LauGreSpBDMM15SD_2_FD_187561 | JGI IMG/M metagenome (GOLD analysis project Ga0209353, IMG submission 187561) | Freshwater lake microbial communities from Lake Michigan, USA - Sp13.BD.MM15.SD (SPAdes) (version 2) | ecosystem: Environmental > Aquatic > Freshwater > Lake | place: Lake Michigan... | reverse complement strand
CTCTGCTTCAAGTGTGCTAATTTCCTTTTCGGTTTTTGCTTGTTTAATTTTATTATCATACTGCTTATTAAGTGAGTCTACAAGTCCTTGACCTTGTGCTATAGATTCAAATCCAAGCTGAATTGCTGCAGTATCAAGTTTAAGATTATTTGCTCTTACTTTGGATCCTTGAATTGCTGCCGCAGTAGCCAGTCCAATACTAGCGGCTAATGCTGCTGGAGCCAACAACCCACCTGAGGCTGCTGTGACTGCAACAGCTCCAGCCATAATAGAACCAACACCCATTCCAGTGCTTAAAGTAGAACTTTTTCTTTGTGACATGGCATTTTGAAACACCTTAGCCTGCTGCTCCATTGAATCTTTTTTAATTTCAAGAGCAACTTGCAATGGCTGGCTTTCTAGACGTTCTCCATTTGGACCAACCAGGCTCACTATTTTTCCAGTTACTTGTGCTGGAATGCTGTAGTTACCAAGCTTTTCACCAAGGGCAGCAGAAATGCTTTTTGCTTGCTCGGTTGTCACAACCCCTTGCATGATTGCAGTTGATAATCCTAATGCAACACTATTTGCAACATCGGCATCAGAGGCTCCTGACTTTTTTTGACTCTCTATATCTTTAAGAAGACCTTTGCCAAAATCACTTTGAATAATGTTCTGTCCTGTTTTTCTTTGAACTCCAGATGCGCCAGAGAGTTGAGCCTGTCTTCCCCTTTTTGCCGATTCTGTAGCGCTAACTTGTCCAGTAATTTTTGATAACTCTATTAGTTTTTCATTTGTCATTGTCAATGATTTAGCGAAAGCAACCCCTTCTTCTCGTGCTTTATTTATATCTGAAGCTAATTTGTACATTCCAAGACCAACTAGGGCAACAACAGCAAATAAACCTCCAAGTTTACTAGTAAACAATGGAAGTAATCCAGCAATCATGGAAACTCCAAATAGCATATTGGTTATTTTTTGATCAGCACCGCTCATAGCTGCGACCATAGCCGCAGTTCCTGCAGCCATTGCAATAGGTCCAGTCCTGGCTGACATTCTTTGCATTTTTTCCATGCGAGCAGCCTTTGGGTCTATTGGACCAGGTGGTGCTACAGCAGATCCTTTTATGAATCTACCCGCTTCATTTCTAGGTTGAAGAGCAGCACGATCACGTGCAGCCTGTCTTTGTGCTTCCGTATATCGACTTGTAACCTGAGTATTTTTTTGTTGTACTACTGTTCCTTGACTTTTAGACTTAGATTCAGCAACAGTAGATTTTGTATTATCGTTTCTTGCTTTTGTATTTTCTTTGATAGACTTTTCTGTTCTTCTTGTTTCTGCTGTAATCTTACTTGAAGATGCGCCAGCTGAGCCTTTTTTGACTACCTTGCCTTCGCCCAATCCTTTATCTGCTCCCAGAGCAAATGGCCTTGGGCCTCTAAATCCTCTTGGAAAAACCGTAGGAGCAGCTGAAGCAGGAACAATACGTCTATCACTTGAAGCTCCTCCAGAAACCTGCATTCCAGGAGGTCTTGGTTTTCCTGTTTGACCAGTTACTTGTGTAATTTTTCCAGAAGCACCCTTAATTTTTTCTCCAATGCCAACAGCAACTTTTTTTCCAAGCTCTTTTATTATTCTTGGATCTTTAGGGAAAATTTGAGCAAGAGTTTTTATTGCTCCAGAAGCGGGATAAAATCCTGTTGAAGCTCTATAATCCATTCCAGCAGTCACTGCGTGTGCTTGATATATTCCTCTTGCATTAGGATTTTTAGAAATTTGATACCTTGCAATGTTTGCCAAGGTTCCTGCTGCTGCTCCAGTCATTGGGTGACGTCCGCGAACTATGTTGTTTAGTTCTGATCTTTTAATACCAAGCTTTTTTAAATCGTTATCAGACATTGCTTGAAGCTCTTTACCTATATTTTTACCAGCAGTGTTCATGTAGTTATTTATATAGCCTGCATCTGGAACAATGTTTGCTGCTCTCCATATTTTTTTACCATTTGCATCAACATCTGGAACAATGTGAGCTGCTTGTGTCTGAAATAGATTTCTTAATTGCTGCTGACTTGCAGTAATTCCTTTTTGTTTTAATGTGGACTCAATCTTTTGTTGTTCTGCTAAAGCATTTGGATATTTTGCTTTTTGAACAAGTGCTTTAAGGTAAGGATCTGCAGATGATTTTCCTGCTCCTCTTTTGCCTTGATAAGATGTTCCAAGCTCTAAAGATCTTTTAATTTTATCAAGAGTTAAGTCTCCTCTTGGAGAATATTTTGCAAGAACCTGTGTTAATCTTTCTTTTGTAAAAGTTTTAGTAAGAGACGGATCCTTTGGATCGTTATATGTAAGAGTTCCGTCTGGATTTTTGACAAGACCATTTAAGAATAAACTTAAACTTTTAGAGCTTTTTGCAGTTTTAGCATTATACTTATTTCCACCGAAGACTACGCTTGTTGTTCCGGTTTCATACTTTGCTATTTCTCCGGACACAAGTGCAGCAACAAGTGGTTTAAATCTATCATCTTGTGCTATGGGTTCTGGAATTACCGCCTCACCTGGTGTAAGCATTGCTGGTACTGAGTCGGTTCCTTTTTTGTACCCTGGAACTTTCATGGTTCCAGAATTAAACTTCTTTGGTACTTTTCCTGCTCCACGAATCATCATTCCAGGATTTGCTGCTGCAAACCTTGCTGCTGCTGCAGTGGCTGTGATATATGCATTTCTAAGTTGATTTAATGCTGTTGTTTCAATATTAAATTGTTGAGTAAGCCTTGAGTGTGCTTGATTCAAAGACGCAGCAACTACAGCCGCTTCCATTTGTTCGGTATTCAAATATTGTGTTTGTTGAGCAAGAACCTGACTATTGCCACTTAATTTTAAAAATCCAGTTCTCATTAACAAGAACATTTTAATAATGTTTGCTGCACCGTTAGCAACCAAACCAAAGGTCATAAGCAGGGTAGGACCTACAAGCCCAATAAGGGTTGTTAGGATTACTATAAACTTTTTAGATCCATCGCTAAGATTGCCAAATTTTTCAAACAGTTCTCCAAAAAACTTAACAACAGGAGTTATTGCTTTTAAAAACTCTTTTCCTATTGGAGCAATAGTTAATTTAAATTGCTCTATGGCTTCTTTGAAATCTGTTGCTACAGAGTCCTCTATTGCACCTAGTTCTCGCTCTGACAAGATTGCAAGCTCTTCTATGGACTTTCCAGCAAGATCCAACACTCTTGCCGCCTGCCCGCCTTCTTTAGTAACATTTTCAAATAAAGTAGATAAACGTGCAAACTGGAACTTACCAAATAATTGCTCAATTGCCCTTGATCTGTCAAGTGGGGCAAGAGTGTCTAATGCATTTGCAAAATCAATTACTGTCTGTTTTAGATTTCCAACATTTCCTTCAACGATTCCTTTTATGTTAATTCCCAAATCGCCAAGCATTGCTGCTGCTTTATCTGATGGATTAATCAAAGATGCCAAACCAGACTTAAGTGCGTTAGCACCTTCGGATGCATTGATGCCACCTTCACGCATAGCAGTTAGGAAGAATGCAAGATCTTCTACGCTACCTCCAAGTTGTTTAACAACTGGTCCAGCCTTTGGAATAGCAATAGTCAAATCTTCAATTGCTGTTATAGTTTGGTTTTCAACAGAGTTTAAAAAGTTAATTTTCCCTGCTAGATCTTCTGCAGCCAAACCAAAAGCATCCGTTAAAGATATTGTTGTCTTAAGTGCCTCTTCTTGTTCAACATTGCCAAGAACTGCAAGTCTTGTGGCTTGTGCAACCTGCGCTGTAAGTTCTGCGCCTGTTCTACCCATAGCTGCAGCACTTGCAGCCATTTCCATAGTTTTAGCAACAGCAACTCCATACTTAGTAAATCCCTTAGCTAAGGCCTGTACCTCTTCAAGTGCTTTATTTGTTTGATCTGAAGTTGTAAACATGTCTCCATAAACACGCTTAAATCTAAGAGCTTGTTTTTCAAGATCCATAAATGTTTTACCAGCAAGAGCACCAAAGTATGCAAGAGGCACTGTAAAACCAACCATCAACTGACGACCAGACCACTGCATATTCTTACCAAAGTTCAATATGTTGGTAGAGCCTTGTCTAAGTAGTTGATTTAATATTGCTTGTTTTTGTGCTGCTACTGCTACCCTGGTTCCATAATCTTTCATATTTAAAGATGTAGGAGTTATGGACATTGCCTTCATTGCTCCAGATGCATCACGACCCAACTTAACATACTGGGTCTGCATCTTCTTGACACGCTCTTCGGCTACCCTGCCAATCGTGTTAAATTCTGATTTAAATAGTCTTCCAAATGTTCTTGTAGATCCGCCAGCAAAACGGAAATACTCACGCATAGTGAGTTTATTTTTCTCTAGTGCGTGAGTAAAGGATTCCGTACTTGTGCGAACTGAGCCCATCTGAGCATAAAACTTACCGCCAGCATTTATGCTGTTCATTAAGTTTGTAGCAAGGCCCTTTTGGGCTACTGCCGCAGCAGCGCTACCTCTATTGATACTTGTGTAGAGTGATGCTAGTTGACGCTGTAGCGCCTTTATTTGTGCTAAAGATGAAGAAGTGTCTACATGTATGCCAATATTAGCATTTACATCAGCCACTTATAACACCTCTTACTTTTTAGTTATTTGCAAGCACTGTGTTTAGCAGAGCGTTTGCATCTTGAAGTTTAACTCCTGAAGCAGCCTCAATGATTTTGTAAACTGTTGGAAGGTCTAAAACTTCCTCTAGTTTCTGAACATCAGCCAGTTCTGGCTTATATTGCTGCATAGCAATTTTTACACATTCAATAAGGAGAGTCATAGACTTCTCGTTATCTTCTGCCACCTCTGCCACTTTTTCAAACTTGCTCATGAAGGGACGAAGCAAAGAGATTTTTAAAGGTCTCACTGCTATTGTAGTTCCATCCATAAGTACAAGTTCTTGACTCTCATACGTAGTTGTTGCCATTTTTCCTCCTATATAGGCTAATGTAATTATAGCATGAAAGGCCTATTTTTAAAAATACTTTATTAATTAACTATTGATGGATCACGCATATCTTCATAGTCTATGCCCATTCCAATGCCAAACCCTGCCTTCTGGGCTGCAGGACCTTGTAGTGCTAGGATATCATTACTATCTGAGGTTTTGCCTTTACTAAATACCCTCGCCTTCATGTCTTCCCATTCTTTTTGGCCTCTTGAACTTCCGCTTTGAGAATCTAAATCAACACCCTGAATTGCTGCTAAAAATTTCTTTTCTTCATAGTCTAGTTCTCTCTTGCTGGAGAGGGTAGCCATAAGTTCTGGCATTGATAAAGACTCTTCTAGTTCTTGATAATCTTTCCATATACCGAGCAAAAATGCCTCAGATTCTAGTTTGGCTAAGTCTAAAGAATCCCAAGTAGAACCACTTTCTGTTGCTTGATCCTTTACAGGTTCTTCTGATTTTTTATCTATCTTAATACCAGCCGCTACATTTAATACTTTATATACCGTTGGAAGATCTAGGTTATCTTCTAACATTCCTATTGTTTTTGATATTTCTGGATAGTACTGTTTCATGCATATTCTTGCACATTCTGATAACACAAGGATTGCTTCTTGATCATTTTTAGTTACACGGATTGCATTAAATACCGACATAAATTCTCTTAGATATTTTATTTTTAATGGAATCAGTTCTATTTCTGTTCCATCAACTAATTGTATTTTTTCTATTTTATATATCTCTGTAGCCATTTTATCTATTTTACCATAAACAACAAACCCACCCCCATTAGGGAGTGGGCTGTTATTAATCTTATTTTAAGATTATGATGCGGTATGAGTGCGATCTACGATCTTACCGTATGCACCAGATGAGTCTTCTGGAAGTAGACGGAATGAAACTTCAAACATTGAAGGTTCATCACGCTTCGCAGAAACCGTTACGTTTTCAATTGAAAGCGCACGATATCCGAGATAGACACGTTCTACGTTACCTGAGTCATCGCAATCGCCAGTACCTGGACCGACGGCTGCAATTGCTCGCTCAACTGGGCACTCTCCGAGTTCGCCTGCTGAAAGATTCAGACGACGACCTGAAGAAGTTGTTTTTGTACCAGTGAGTTCTGACTCATTAAATGCAAGGGCATAAAGTAGATTCTCAAGAGTTGCTTCAGCGAATGCTGTAGCAACATTTACCTGCATACCTTGTTTGTAAAGTTTTGCAACATCAAGAATTTGATCAACTGCAACCTCACCGAAGTCAGGTTGGAATTGCATTTCAAGACCGTTCATTGTGTAACCAACGTTGTTCCAATCAGGATCTGCAGACAGAGTGGATTTGTATGACTCTGTGCTTACAAATGCTGGAGATGCGGCTGAAGTAAAAGCCTGTGCGGCTGTTACTGTCGTATCACATAGAAAAAACGCGGCTGCTCCAACGATAATGTTGTTAGACGTACCACGGCTATATGCTGGCATATTGTTCACCTCTTTTTTCTTTGTTAAATAGGTGGGCGTGTTTCCTCAATACCAATTATAACAGCCTTTTAGGTATAGATATTAGTATAAGAAGTGCCCGAAATGGTTATAGTGTCGTTTGTATGGTAGTCATATTCCACTATAATCTTGTTTACAAATAGGGTTCTGGCAGAGGCCAATTCGGCCACGTCCCTGCTCTCGTCAGCCTGATAGACCCTTACATTATGAAAAAATATATTTGCTGAATTTGATGTAGTTGCCTGTGATGCTGTATAGGCATTTATATCTTGAGCAGCAGAGTCTTCTCTATCCAAGGCATCACTAATTACTCTTATTGTATTTATAAGTTTTTCAATATCTGAAGAATAAACAAAATATATTAACTGCTCTCTTTTACGACGGTAAAAAGATGAAGGCCTAAACCTCATCATGCGATCATATACTATTAGAATAGGAGAGTCTACCTGCTGTATTTGAATTGTGTCATTATATAAATCTTCTATATTTGTTGGATATTGTGCTGGCACCATAGGATTAAACCCAGCCTGGTTTGGCAAGGTAGGCCCAGAAGATATCAAACCAAAATCAGATAGTTGCTTATTTACATAGTTGTTTATGTATGTTGGAGCAAATCCTGTTGTTTTAATATTATTAGTCATTGTACTATTCTACCCCAATTCTTGCATTTGCTATCCAAGCAAATCCCGTGCTTTTTCCTTTTGCCCTACCGACCTTGGATCCAGCACGAATGTTCTTTTTAAATACCGTTGGTCTTTTAATGTAGTCGTACAGACCAGATGCACGAATGAAAGACTGCCTAAAATACTTCAGCATAAATTCATCAAAAACTTGCTCATATGCTCCTTGAACGTCATTTCCTCCAGGGTTTGTTACAGTAACTGGATTTTTAGTAAAGACAGTCTCGCCTCCAGAGTTGAAAACAAGAGCAGATGCCTTCTTTGGTCTAATCAAAACAGGAGTGCCATTTTCCATAATTTTTGCTTTGTTAAAAAATGGAGTTGTTGAATCTCCAGACATACTGGTTGATTGTTTAAAATTAGAGAATACAGAAAGTCCATTTTTGTTTACAATAAAGTCAATGTCATAAAGTCTTGATCTTGGACTGCCAGTTCGATACCATTCATAAACGTGATGCAAAGCTTTTGGATTTGACTTGGCATTAATGTCTATGTATTGACCAAGGGCTGCAACAACCTCTCTGCCAAGTTTTTGCAAGAATATTGGTTTGCCGTCTTGAACTCCATCAAGAAATCCATATGAGTAATCTATGATATTGTTCATTGTTTTTCTAAAACTTTTAACGTTTGTTACGACTCTCACTAGTCACCCACGGTCTGATTTTCGGCTCTGCGCCAAAGCATCTTGTAATATTCAACCTTGTTAAATGGACCAGAAAATGGCTCAACAGTTCCTACCTCAAATATTGTTGCCCTTCCAGCACGGACTCCAGCAGTTTCTCTATAGACAAGTTCATCATTAGAATGCCTTATGTTTGTTACTAAAATGTTAGTTATAGCATTTCCTTGCTGCTGAGAAGATATTCTTGGATCACTCTTTGTTCTTGCAACTAACTTGTTTTCATACTGTAAAAATGTTTCTGGCTTGATATTTTCTGATCCCGCTCCGCCAATTGGTGTAGCATTACAAGATATAGTCTTATCAAAAACCCAATCTTTTTTAGGCTGACCATAATCTCCCTGAGTTATTATAGGGTAATAAACGTCTGCCTTCATCGGAAACATAAAATCTGTATCTTCACAGATTGCCATCATAATACTCCAGGACGAGTTATAAGGTTTACATACTTGTTTAAAATTTTATCAACAAGAAGGTTTCCAGTTCCTTCCATCATTAAACTGTTGTATTGAACATTAAATTGATCAGTTTTATAATTTTTTACATATCTCTTATAGTAATCAAGTCTTCCACATTTAATGTCATCTATAAGCATGGTTGTTGCATCTTTAATATCATTAGGAACTACTTTATACCCTGACTCAATATAAAACATATAATCTTCGCCCTCTGGGAAACTAACTCCACCACTAAACGTCTGAATGTTTCCGCTATCTCCTGTATCAAAAAAAGAAATGGAGTCTGATGCAGCGATTGGCATTCTTGCAGGCTTACGCTCATATCTGTTCCAATTATCTACTCCCGCAACAGGATCTTTAATAATTCCAGTTTTATCTTTTGTAATGCTGTAATCATACGAATCTAATGCTGGACCGTCTGCGTCATCAACATCGTAAACCAACTCTGAGTTACGATATACTTTTAAAATTTTATAGCCTCTGGTCCAAATAGGCATGTAGTCAGTTCCCTGACCAACTATTTGCAGCCATTCTGTAGTAAAGTAAAATCCATCTGGAACATATGAATCAATTATATTTCTTGCTAAACTTTCATGTTCTGTATACTCTGCTATCTCTGTTGCAGTTGTTCCAAGAGAGTTTGGATCTACGTATGGTCTAACAATCTCAAGATTATCCTCAACCACAACATCTCCACGAGCAGTTCCGTTCTTTTCATATATTGTTACAGCATAATGCTCATCATATTTTGAGAAGGTGTCTGAAAGGGTACGAGTAACAACTGAAGATGCACTTGATGTTACAGCAACACTTAGCAATTCTTCGTTTCTATCGTTACTTTCAATGACTAAAAAATACGATGTGCTTGCTGTTGGCACAGTGTATTGAATATCAATCGGGTATGGCGGAATACGTAATATTTCCATTATTCTATGCCGTAGTGTCTTGCTATCTCGTTAGGGGTTGCTTCACGAACACCTTTACGAGTAAGCCACCAATCGGCTGCCTCCTTAGTAACTATATTATAACCAACTTTGAGAGATCCTAATTGCTTATCAGTAGTGTGCTTATTATGATCTGAATATAGGGCAACTTTTTCTACTGTTGTTTCTTTTGGTTTTTCTGGCTCTATACCCTGCAAAATATTTAACATCTCTACTTTTTTAACAGCATCTTTTAGGTCAATGTTATTTTTTTTAGCATAAGATTTAATTTCAAAAACACTTTTTGTTTTTAATTCTTCAATAGATAACATTTAATCCTCCACTGTCATTATACCAGAAATACTAAAAGAGAGCGGTTTCTAGGCCGCTCTCTTCTAATTTTGTTGGTCAGATTTTAGGAATCTGCGCTGTCTGCGTCGCCATAAGCAACTGCATCCAACTCTTCCCAAGCGAGACCAAAGCGTACGAATACTGTGTACTCGATTGTATCTTTCTTTGGCTTGTATTCACGGTTGACCGTGATATCACGCTGGAAACCCCATACACGATTCTCAGGGAATGTCAAATCGACATATCCATCTGGATAGTAAGGGACCTCCATGACGTCAACTCCGAGAACACGGGTAGTGCGAGCACCACCGAATGTCTGAGAGCCACCATCAAGATATGCTTGACTGTTTGCTTCTGTGCGAAGCAGACCGTCTTTAGTTGAGAATGCTTGTGCAATTGCATCAGCAAGGGTACCATTATTCTTAATGATTCCTTGGAATGCATCTGTACCAGCATAGAACTTAAGATTGCTCTTAAGTGAGCGATACTTGCGTGGTAGTGCAAGAATGATAGACTGCATTACCGAAGTAGTCCAGTTATCACTTGTTACAGTAATCGCTGCTTCGTGAGCATCGTTACCTACTGTACCACGAGTTTGCTTAATAAAGCCAGGCATGATTGAAAGGAATGATCCTGTTGCACCATCACCGTTAATCGCTAGATCTTCAATGTCATTTGCGAATGCATTGGTCATCAAGCGAACGAGACGATCTTCAAGAGCGGCTCCTTCAATATTGTCCTCTAGAGACTCAGTAGAAACTTCCCAATCAAGACGAATCTTTTTGGTTGTTAGTTCTACCTTTGTAAATGTTGCGCCTGCGTTTGTATATGCGTCATCTGCTTGTGCAGCAGCACGAATAACACGCTCTCCTACGTTGACTTTTTCAATCTCCATAGTGTTTGCTCGCATTGTAACTCTACGACCATCTTTGGCGAGAACTGTTGCATCCCACACGTAGTCGATAAAGCGTCTTGCTTGTTCAGGTGCTAGAATACCACCAGATGTACCTGTTGGATTTACTGCGTTTTGTCCAGTTGTAACACCGAATGTTCCGCCTGAAACTGCACCTAAAGATGCAGCAGGGGACACGTTGCCATTTGGATCTGTAGCAGTAGCACTGCCAATTCCACCTGACACGAATGCGCCCGCTTCAGCGGCTTTTACTAGTTTTTCTTGTTCCGACATATTGTTCACCTCCATTTGGTTTTTTAGTTGTTGAATAGGTCGGCATTTGTGAGGAAACGTCCGCCCCATAGGGATTTTTGAGTTCTCATTTCTGGGAACTCCTGTACGATCTCGCCTAGATCGCCAGACTTGCGGAAAGCAGTATCTTTTTCTACAAGATCTACTCGCTTTCCAAACTCATCAAAAGAACCCTTTACTTCTTTGACCTCACCTGCTACAGACTTTACTTCGCCTGTAACTGTTTCAAGGGACTTTGTTATTGCATCAACGTTAACCTGAAGTGACTTAACGGTTTCTGCTAGACTGCTCAAGGCATTAGTTAGAGAATCTTTAATATCTGTTACATCTTTGGCGATATCTGTAACAACATCTTCTTTCTTCTCTACAACTTCTTCTGTTGAAGGAGCAACTTCATCGGTCTTAGCAATTTCAGCATCAGCAGGTGCTTCTGGAGCAACTACTTCTGGTTCTACTACGACTTCTGCTGTAGCCTCTGGAGCAACCTCAACATTTTCAACGACTGGTGCTGCATCGGCTGGTGCCTCTGCAACAACTTGTGTTTCTTCTGTCATAGGATTATCCTCCTTTGTCATCTTAATTGTTCTAATGCCTTTTGCACTATCAACTAAGAACTTTATTTTTTCTGCATTATCAGAATCTGATTTCTCTACAAAACCAATGTTCTTCATTGGCTTTCCAGAGTTTGGGCTTATTTCTGTTTCAGAAGAAGATATTAAAACAATATCACTATCTTGATCCCAGAAAACATTTTCAATTTCTGTTTTTGCTAAGTACCCGCTAAGTTCTCCCTTTTCAATTGAGAGGACATTAGCAAATTCATTAGCAGGGTTGTCTACAAGAGATAACTCATGCAGTTGATACTCTTTAATTATACGCACAGGCTTATCAAGTTCTTTGTTAAACTCATCATCAGATTTAGTAATGTTTCCACCAATTGAAAAACCAGTCAGTGTTCCATCAAGAACCTTTTCCCAAGTGTCTTGTGCGCCTTTGGAGACGTATGCCGAAACATAAACTCCGCTGTAAAACTTTTTTGTTTCTGGATCAAAATAACGATCCTCTTTAAAAGAAACAACTTTGCCAACAGCACTTGGTTGATGCATTTCACGAAGATTGCCACGGAACTTCTTAAAAGCAGTTATACTTGCTTCAGTAGTTACGATATCGTTTTGCTTGTCAATATTATCTAATGTTGCAAAACCTGAAACGATACGACGTTCTTGATCAATTTTGCCAATAGGCATTGAAAAACGAACGCTATCGCCACTTGTAGTCCATTGTGCTTTGTTCATAATCATTGTTTCCCAATTATATCACTAGTTTATATCACTATGTGGATATTATGTGGATGAACGGCCCTCACCCTGTGGATTACGGCCAGCGATTGTGGATGGGGAGTCAGAGTTATTATTTGTTCTTTCTGTATCTCTTTGTCGATTCCCTGCCAAATCTGCTCTAGCGTCAGTAGCCTGTCTTGGACTCATAACAAATGGAACATCCCCATCTGAACGCTGTGGAAGATCTAACTTCTCACGAGCCTCGTTTGGAGTCATTACTTGAGTTTTTACATACCGCTCAAGAATTTGAGACTGTGCTATTTCGTCTGTAAGAGTTAACTCGTTGAATTTTAACTCTAAAATATCAGTCTTTTCTTTAACAATCTTATTTACCATCTTCTCTAGATATCTTTGTGCTGGTCTAGAGACCTGCTCTTTAAAAGTGCGGTCTTGAGAAATAGCAGCAGCAATACCAGAAGAATCAGACCCACCAAGTTTAGAAATTGGAACCTGATGAGCAATCAAAATGTCATCACGATTTTGTTTACGATATTCTTTAAATGAACCTTCTTGAATACCGTTTTCAATTGGCTCCATTTTAAACTCAACCTTGTTGTTGTCTGTATCTCCAGGAAGAGGAATGTATAGAGTTCTGTGAGACTGAGACTTAAGTCCTGTTTGAAGAAATCTAAACATCTTGTCTTCTGCATCAGCAGATAACTTAGCGCCCTTTACTGTAATAACATATCGTGGAACAGCCTTATTTTCAAAGTAATCAATGTTGTATTGAGATGCCAACTGGTCTCCAATTAGCGAAGGCATTGCTGAAAGGATGTCAGGAATACCATAGAATGTATTTAGTGGAGAATATTGTTTTAGATGAATAATCTCGTTTGGTCTTCCGTCAGATGTAATCGGGTTGGCATTTCTAGCACCAAAGTTTCTAAAGTAAACCATCTTACTTCCAATAATCTGTACGAAACCATCTTTTAAACGACGAACACGGATAGTCGTAGCAGGAATGTGACCAAGATAGCCAATCTCTCCATTTACTTTACGACCAACTTCAAGAAATCCATTTCCAGTAGACTGTAAGTCCGTATAAACCTTTTCCATTGTAGTTGTAAAAGAATCATCGTCATTAAGATCTTCTAGCCAATCACGAAGCATAATCTTTGCTCGTTCAATTCTGTTTCTTGCTCTTTCTACTCTACCATCATCATCGCTCATTTCAAAACTGAGCATTGTGCGATCTGTAATATCAAATCGGTATCCAAGACCTACAACATTTTCTACCTTTGCATCGATAGCAGCATGATTAGCAAAGTTTGTATCATAGAAGTTTGCCAACTCATACATGTTGTATGGCGGGGTAATTACATCAAATAATCCATAGCCGTTTCTGTATACCGTGCCAGGATTTATTTGTTTTGATTTTGAGTCATCGCCAGAGGGTGTCGCACTAGCAGAGTCAAGATATGCTGGACTTTCTGATGCAACCTTTGTAATGCTTCTACTTGTTCTGCGTCTAAAGTTATTGTCAATACCATTCAAGCCTTTAAGTTCATCCCAAGATTTAGTAAAAGGATCCATATTTGCAAAAGGAGTTGGATCTTTAATTTGAGTATTTAAACTGGCTGATATGTAATCAAAATTCTCATTCATTGTCGTATGCGTCTCTTCCGTGTTTCTTTAAAGTTTGCTGTGCATCATAAACAGCACCAAGGTCATTAACATTTGGAATAAGTCCTTGCGCCATTCTATCTTTCATTTCTGAATACTGCTCTTCTGATACCCTGTTAAGTCCAGGGACAAATATGCATTCTCCGTCACCCTCATCGCCATAATACATGGCCGCCTTCTTAAGTTCTGATATCTTTGATATGTCTCCACGCATGGCTGGAACGTTTAATACGCTACCCTGGCCATCTGTAAACCACTTGCCATTAGATTTTTTATACACATAAAGACCCCAATCATAGTTTTTTTCTATGACTTTGCGCCTTACATTACCAACTTTTGGGATTTTTTCGCTATTCATATCCATAAGTATAGCAGATTATACTGGTGTACCGACCCTAATTGTCCAAACTGTATCGGTATAGACCTTTATTTTATCTGCATCTACGGTCAAGCCCTCTTCATCATCAAAAATAATCTTATTAGTTCCAATATATGTTTTATAAACATCGCTTGGGTTTACGCCATAAAGTTCTGAGGATCCAATAACAAGAACGCCTTGCCATGTTGAAGAATTAAGCCAGTACTCCCATTGGAAGTTGGTTGCACCATCTGTTATTACTTGCTGCCATGGTCTGGTAAGGGTACTCTGAACTTGTTGTAGATTATTAGCCTGATAGTATGCTATGTTGTTAAATACAAGTGGTCCGTTTAGATTAATACCGCCAAGATATAGATCAAAGTTTAATGCATTAGAAAATCCTATGCCCAAAACTCCCCATTCGTTTCTTGTTAAAACTGGCTCCCTAACAAGGGTACCATTCCAATAATACGATATGCCGTCATAAGATTCGCCTGTTTCTAAACTCAGGGCGTATATTCTTGCACGATCTCCAGTTTCGCTATCCGCAACAAAATAAAATTTAATAGTATCAGAACGATATTCTATTTCAAACAACTCTACTGGAGCTTCTGGAAACTGCCTTTCATCATATCTTAACCACATCTGTACTGCGCTGATACGATAATCATCGGCGGTATTTGGATTAATAGGAATAGCAAGTCCCCTGTTTACTAACGGATCATAGTCTCCACGAACCTGTATTCCAGAAGTTCTTGTCATGTAAAGATAAGGGGTGCTGCCTTTATAAATACTAAAAGGATTTTTTGCCTTGTAATCGTAATAAATTCCAGAACGTTTGTATGGAAATATATCTACACCAAATCTTGTTCCTACTGGATTAAATGAGTTATTATTAAATGATTGAGATGCCAATTCTAGCCTTCTAAGTCTAATAGGCTTCCTTAAGATTCCACGAATATTAAAGTCTAAATGATATACAACTGCTAGTTGATTGAAATCTATACTCTTTGATGGATAAATTAAAGTATTGTCAACAACCTCAAATTTTGTGCTTGGCCAATTTGTAAAATTGTCAATATCAATTATTGATCCTTCTCTTGCTGTTCTTGTTGTAAAGTCTCCCCTTGGCGCATTTGCTCCCAATTCCACATACTGGAAGGTAACAAAACTTCTGATTGAAGCATCCTCTGTATCATATTCGTAATATTTTTCTGTCCTACCTATCATTTGCTGATAGTTTTCCCAGCCAGTAAATAAGTAGTTGTCCAATTGACTATAAGTTCTTTGAACAGGATATTCATAATCATCTTTTAGTTGTTGATAGGTAAATGCACTTGTTGATGCCTGCTCTAACAATTCTGATGGTTTTGGATATCCAATATTAAACTGCAAAAAGTCTAAGTCGTAATAGGTTTCTCCTCTATCGTTTTCAACAAACTGTGCAAAATAAGAAAGTGGCAAATAGTCTTCCCAGTACCCAGCAACTCCAATATCTAAGAAATATGTGTCATAAGCCTCAGTTGGTAAAAGAGTATAACTTGCTGTAAAATCTATTAAATCTTGACCAGATGTTACAGCCGCAAAACCATTACTAAAATAACCATCTGCTTCGTCGGCATTTAAAGCAGTGCAAAAACCAAAAGAATACAAATTGCCCTCAAATGTATTTGCTGCGGTATTATCTCCTGCCACATACAATTCTAGTCCATTACGATTACCAAAAAATGATGCAACGTTACCGCCAAACCTAGAAACCAAATCTGGAATATTAATTCCAACTGCAAATATCTGATCTACCGATATTGTGTTATATGTATAAAGCGAAGTACTTGCCCCATTGTGAGTTAGGCTGTATATTAATTGATTATCATCTTGAACTACCTGGAAATAATTCCCATTAGTCTTGTTGTAAATCTTAAAAAGTGTTTGATTAATTGAGGTTACATCGTCGTGGCTAAATACTCCGTAAACTGCCTTGACTTCTTCATTTAAAACGTTAAAGTTGGGAAAGTTGTAATATGCATGAACAGAGTTCCAACTTGTCGTTGGTCTAAATGTTATAAATTTATTGCTTCCAGCCTGAATGTTTTGGTTATCATCATATAGGTCCTGTAAGACTTCTTCATCAATAAAAATGTTTGGAAGCTGATAGTTTGGAGTGCTGATATAGGTATCAGATGTAATTAAATTATCAAAAGATCCTTGATTCCAATTTGCAAAATCTGGATAGGTATAGTTTGCTGTATAGTCTGCAAAAGGATAGTCAATAAAAGCAGATGTTCCACCGTATGCAGAATTAATTCCCTCTGGAGAAAGAACTCCTTGCCCATAAACCCATCTTCGTTTTGCAACTGGCAGTGGGACCTGATAAGAATATATTGCAACACAGTCAATCTCTATTGGTGTAACATCTTCATATGCATAAAAACCAAGCCAGTCCTGCTCCTCATCTGAGTTATTTAGTATATCTGGCAAAATCATAGTGTCTGTTGATATGCTTAGGCTTATTACTTCTTCTCCATTTACCAATACCGTTGCATTATTACGAATAATACGAACATGAATTAGCATTGGCCTATACCACTCACCAACGAAATGAGATCCAAATTGATTTCCAATTACTAAAGTTAAAAATCCACTTTCTACATAAAGACCGTCTGAAGAAGCAATTGGACCAAATATTCTTTTAGGAGTTGTTGTACTAGAATTTATTCTTGCCCAAAACTCTACAGTATATTCCTTGTGTCTTCCCGCTTCGTTTAAAAATCCTTTTCCTGGAACAATCAAAGATGGTTCACTGGTTGCGCTGGGAGTTAAAACTGTTACACCAGAAGCACCAAACACCATCGGAATACTAGAATTTTTTGCAACTAAAGCACTATCATTAACTAAATAATATCCATGTTCAGAACCTAGTCCATAGGCCTCTGCCTCAACTCCTTCTGTTGTTGCTATAGCAATGTTTGCTGATGTTATTGATGCAGCAGAAATACCAAGGGACTGAGTATTAAAATTTTCTGACCATTGACCTAAACTTATTCCGTTTAGATAAAAAGAAGTGGTGGATGTTGATGCTCCACCAGAAAATGTTGCTTTTATAACTGCCCTCATTGTAGTGTTTTCATTGGGAGTTTCAAAAGTACCAGAAACAAAGCCCCAGGCATTGTTAAGGTTTGTATCAAAGGTATTTAGGTTTCTAACATTTTGAGCCGTTGTAGTATCTGTATATTCGTATCCTATTTCTACAGAATCTAAAACTGCAGTTGAGTCAAAGAAATATCCACCAACAGAAAATGTTGCATAATCAGAATTTAAATTTGAAAAATTAATGAGATCACTACTTACGCAAGTAACCTGAAAACTTGTATTTGCTGGAATAACAAAGTCTAATTTATTAACAACACTATCCGTAAAAGGTTCGGTAGATGGAGCATTAGCAACGCTTCTAGTTGCATTTGTAACAGTCCAACTAGTAAAACTTCGTTGAGCCTCTGTTATAAGACTGATGTAGTCAGCAGTGTCGTCTAATGCCCACAGGACCGTGGGGTGCTCTGAGAACACCTTTTCTGCATATAAATTTGACGGGTTGGACATATTGCTCCTTACCCTTTATTATAGCATTTACGCTATTTTAATCTCACAGACATCTGTGGTACAGTAACTTTCTCCAATAGCCTCAAGATTGTCAACACCGTCATAGATAGCAGACCAATTAATCTTCTTAATCTTGCCAACATATGAATCATATTCTTCTTTTGTGATTTGGCTATATGGCTGCTGTGGATATGTCTTGTTGCCCATAGGTAAAAATGATACAGCCTTTAACTGTCCCTCATACATGTGTAGAGCATGAGCGACATGCTTTGTTTCTGTTTCTTTATCAAATGACAAAGTTACAGACACTCCATTATCAGACCAATATTTTTGGGTGGTAGCAGCAAGGCCAATCTTTTCAAATAATGTAACATCTTTTTCAGACCTTGCATGTCCTGAATGAACTGGGAAATATACTACAGTTGTATTTGCAGATACTAGATCTGGTTCTGTTTTATACCCCGCTGCTTTGAATAAATGAATCATTGGATCTGTATTTCCAAAACGAATTGCACGAAGGAAATACTTTCCTCCTGGACCCCAGTGAACACCAGGGGTAGCACCTGAAAGCAAAGATACGGATCCCGATGGTTTAACTGTGGTCACACGAACAGATTCACGAACACATAGCCATTCAGAATATGCATGATCGTATTTACGAATTGTTTTGTATCCCTCATCCATCCATTCACGAACTGTTGGCAAACCATTTTCATCAGAGAAAGATGCAATGCCAGTTAAAGAGGTTCCAATACGACGGTTTCTTTGCATAATGCCATTAGTAATCTGCCAATGTGTAGGAACAAGAGTAACGGTTTTGCCATAAAGGTATGCAAACTTTAATGTACGTAGAAAATCTTCTTTGTCTTTGTGACGATTTAAATGCACCTCTACAAGTGTGCAGAGTTCATATGACTCTAATGGCTGCTCAGCACAAGGATTGAATCCCATAACACGATAGTCTTTTCCATCTGCAGGATCTGCAAGACGACCATAATTGCGAGCAACATCAAGCCAGATAAATCCTGGCTCTCCGTTGTCAGCAATTAAATCTACGTACTCTTCGTATTTAGTTCCAACTTCTGCTGCGATAGAGTTATTGCTCATCCATGCCCACCCTGGATTTTCTGGATCAAAAGAATTACGCTCTGGAAATTCTTCTGCATTTTTTAAATTAATAAAACTATTATCTGCTGGAGCACCAAGTGCGAGGGTAGCAGAACGACGAACATTTCCAGCAACTACACAAGTTCCAATAAGATTAACAATGTCTACAATTGCACGAGAATCTAAAATATCTCCTGCTCTATCTCCAATAACCTTGCGAATAGTTTCATGTAATTTTATCAAAGGCTCTGGTCCTGAAGCGGTACCGCCAAATCCTTTAATCGGAGCACCCAAAGGCCTGATCTTGGAGTAATCAAAAACCACTTTTGCCTGGTTTGCTTTAAGATAGGAATTAAGTAGAAGCCTTACTGACTCTACCCAGCCTTCACGAGTATCTGGTATTTCATATGTTATTTCTTCTGATAGGGTTTTGTATATTTCCATACCCTTTTCTTGTCCAAGGGTATCAAAACCAACTCCTACCCCTAGCATCAGAGCATCCATAACCCAGCCAAAAAGGGCTCCAGGGTCGTTTCTATCAATGTCCCTAGTAGAAACCATAGCGCAGTTCTGCAGGGCCGCAGAATTGCGTCTCTCCATTGTCATGGGGGTACCAAAAGCCCATAGCCCACGTCCAGGTGGAGTCCATTTTAAATTAAACATTCTGTCATATGCTTCTTGGGCTGATTTCTGTGCTTTATTGTCATTCCAAGGTAAACGATTTTCTTTTGCGTGGTTTTTTTGAACAGAGTACATTCCTTCAATTACCCGCTTACAAACCTCATGCCAGCGTTCTTTTGTGCCATCGTCTTTGATTCTTGAATAGGTGCGAATAAAAGTTATCTCACCAAGAGAGTTATTACCTGCATCGGCAAATCCAAAGGGAGGCTCAATAGACTTATATTTGGCTACAAACTCTTCCAATAAACGAAAAGAAAATACATCTGACATTTGTTTTAATACCTTTCCACAAGAAATAATATGAGAACTTTACAAATCGCAAAGTAGTGTTTAGTATACCACAAAGTTTATATAAAGAAAAGTTATAATTTACAGTGTTTTTATAAACAGTTAGTCTTAAGTAAAGGTTAAGTACTTTTAGTTTTGCAAAGTAGTCTAACTAATTGTTAGACCAGACTTGCCGTTCTTAACTTCTCCCCATGTAAGACCAGGAAGAGCAGCAGAAATATTTGTGCCATTAACTTTATAAGACTTGCCAGAGGCTAGGCTGACATGCTCAGATGAACTCCAAGAATCATTTGAGTCTGACCAAGTAAAGGTTTTATCTGATGCACCTTTTAGAGTTATACCGCCACCATCTGCTGCAACATCAGAAGTGTTTCCATCTGCAAGAACAATATTTTTATCATCTACTGATAGAGTTGTTGAGTTGATAGTTGTAGTTGTTCCATTTACTGTTAGATCTCCCGTTACAACAAGGTGTTTATTTACTGTAACAGTGCTAGTGGCAGATCCAAGAGAAATGACATCTGCTGCTCCACCAAAGTTAATCGTAGTAGCGACAGTATTCAAAAGATTAAATGATGTGCTTGCTGTAGTAATTTGAGTATTAACTACTGGGCTTGTCAGGGTCTTATTTGCAAAAGTTTCTGTGCCAGATAGTGTAGCAAAATCAGCATCTGTTAACGCTGTATTAAAGTCTGATATTGAGCCAGATACTGTATTTGATCCAAGAGCAATTGTTTTGGTTGTTAGTGTCTGAGAATCTGAGGTTCCAACGATTGCACCAGAAACACCATGTGTAGTGGTTAACGCTGCATGGCTAGACACTGAGTTTCCTACAAATGAGGTACTGGCTAGATTTTGTATTGCTGTTGCTACAGAAGATGTAGTAGCAAGTAGCGAGGTGTCGGTAATTCCATGTACATTTGTAGTTGTTGCATTATGGCTAGAAACTGAATTTGTTACATATGAAGTAGTTGCAAATGCTGCTATAGCATTTCCGACATATGAAGTTGTCGCAAGGGCTGCTGTATCTGCAATACCATGAACACTGGTAGTTGTAGCATTATGACTGGATACAGAGTTAGTTACGTATGATGTTGTTGCTAAAGCAGCCGTATCTGATATGCCGTGCACATTTGTAGTAGTTGCATTATGGCTTGAAACTGAATTTCCTACAAAAGAAGTACTTGCTAAATTTTGTATGGCTGTTCCGACATATGATGTAGTTGCAAGAGCGCCTGTATCTGTTATGCCATGTACACTTGTTGTTGTAGCGTTATGACTTGAAACTGAGCTTGATACATAAGATGTTGTAGCAAATGATGAAAGGTCTGTTGTGAGTGCTACAGTTCCAGTAGCATCTGGAAGTGTAATAGTTCTGTCTGCAGTAGGATCTGTTATTGTTAAGGTAGTTTCGTGATCATTAGCGGTACCCTCAAAAATAAATGAATTAACAACATTGATGGTAGTAGAATCAATGGTTGTAGTTGTTCCACTTACTGTTAGATTTCCTCCAATAGTTACATTTCCGCTATTATCGGCTAAAACTACCGTACCAGATGTATTAGGCAAAGTAATAGTGCGATCAGCAGTTGGATCTGTTGCAGTTAAAGTTGTTTCAAAATTATTTGCTGTTGAACCTTCAAAAATAATACTTGCATTAGGAATAAGCAAATTTCTGTTGCTATCGAGTTCTGCAACGCCACTGGTTGATCCTTTTTCAGCAAGTTCAATGTAATCTCCAAGGCTGGTTCCAAGGCTTCCATCTGTAACTAAATAGTCTAGGCCACTCCAAGATGTTGTTCCATTACCAATTTTAATTTGTCCAGAGGTTGTGTCAAAACCAAACTCTCCTTGTGCAAGAACTGGGTCTGTGGAGTTCCAAGATGTGGCAGCGCCACGACGCATTTGAATTCTTACTGCCATTTTATAGCCTCCGTAATCAATCTTATTATACCAAAGTTTGTCATGCTACAGCACCGCCATCAATTACAAAAGCAAACGATGTTGTTGCTGGTGTTCCTCCATCAAGAGATGTTCCAAGCCATGGACCAGCCACTCCATCTCCAGCATATTGATAAATATCATCAACAAATCCTCCACCGCCAATAGATGTGTCATGTGTATGCTCTTGAACAGTTGCGGTATCATCAAAGTTTGCAAGGGCATACCATTCAGAATTGTAGTAATAATAAACACGATTTGTTTCTGTATATAAAAATAAATTTCCATTACTTGGCGAAACTGGAAATGTTGACCCTACTGTTAATGCGTTGCCTGTGAAGGCTGTTGTTTGAACTGAATTATCTGGGAAGGTAACTCCAGTGGCAACCTTAAGTCCTGTCTTGACGACAAAATCTTTATTAGTTGTTGCCACTGAAGTTCACTTATCCCTTCGTGGTCACATTACGCTTCAATAAGCGTCTTGTGTACCTTTACTGCTGTTTCATCGGCTGCTGCTGTAACTAGCAAACGAACGTTGCCTGCGTTATAGTCAGCGTCGGTAGTTCCAAGAGAAACGTTGCTAATAACATCAGCATATTCTGTAATATAAACGTTGTTATTTCCATCAACATTTACAAGAACTTCAAGAGTCTGAATATCATTGCCTTTTTTCATTTGTACAAGATACTTAGCGCTTCTGTATGTTGTTGCAGACCAGGAATCTACAACGGAAGCAGATGTTCCAGCGGTTGCAACTGCAGAACCAATAAGGGCTTCTGCAAGAGTTACAGAACCTGCTGTAACTGATCCAGATCCTACTGAGAGTGCTGCGAATGTTGGGCTTGCTGTACTTGCAATGTCCTGTGGTAGAGACAGAGTTACAGCACCAGTTGAAGCAGAAACAATAACCTGTGAGGTAGTTCCTGTTAAACCTGTAACACCTACGTTTGTAATTGTTAAACTGTCTGCTCCTGCGTTAACTACAGCGGTTATACCAGTTCCAGCACTGAATGTGAATGTGTCAGATGATGAATCTGGTTCTGCGTTATTTGAACCATCTGTGAATGTTGAGAAGGTATTAAATGTTGCATCTCCAACCAAAGCAATTGCCTTGGAGGTAGTAGAATCATTTACTGTCCATTTATCGGTTGTCTCATTCCAGAATAAAGATGCATTTGCTGATGAGCCACGCTCAACTTCAATACCTGCGTTTGTTGATGGAGCACTTGTAACGTTGCTATTTAGAAGAATTATATTATCTTCTACTGCAAGAGTTTCTGTATTAAGAACAGTAGAGGTTCCATTTACAGTTAGATCGCCAGTTACTGTTAAATTCCCGCCAACTGTCACATTGTCTGGAAGACCAATTGTGACTGATCCAGTTGCAGCAGAAACTTCAATTTCATTTGCTGTTCCTGTAATTGTATGAACACCAAGATTGTTAACTGTAATTGTGTCTGTTGATGTAGCAGCAACTAAACCGATACCAGTTCCTGCTGTAAATGTTACAGTGTCATCATTTGAGTCTGCTGAAACAGTTGCTCCACCAGTAATTGCAACATTTTTGAAAATGTTTTGTGAAGAACCTTTGTCATCGTTTGCAATGACTACTGCTGAACCTTCTCCAATTGATCCAGATGTAATTGAAAGTCCTGTGCCAGATGTAACAGATGCTACGTAGTTACCTGTTGTATCTGTGCCTAGTGCAACAGAGTCTGCTGCAATAGATGCGGTAAGAGTTGCACTTGCAAGATCTGTAATTGTTACAGAACCTGAAAGATCTCCACCAAGTGTAATTGTAAAATCGTCAACATTAAAATCTAGTGTGTTGTCTCCGTCTTGGTAACTTACTGAAATACCAGACTCGGTGTTGCTTGAAACCATTGCTCCAACGGTATCTGCAACATACTCTGCTAGAAATGTAGTTGATGCTTCTGTAAGAACGTTTGATCCATTGACGGTTGCTGTGCTTCCCTCAACGACGAGCCCATTCTTAATTCTGAAGTCTTTATTGACTGTCGCCATCATTTTCTCCTTATGGGGTTTAGGCCTTCAAACCTGTACGGTAATACCGTATGGTCATCGGACTTAAGACGGGGGTAACCGTCATGGTAATTGTACCAGAATTTAGTGCTGCAGAAATTGTTCCCACATCACTATTGTTGTTCTTAACTGAACCGTATTCAGTTATGTTTTGATTGGTACCATCAAAAACTATGTTGATTTCTGTGCTTCTATAGGAACTAGAAGCAGCATTGGATAGTTGAATTAAATACTTTACAGTTCTCCATGTTGATGTGTCTATAGTGTCAAATGCTGTTGGAGATTCTATTCCGTTTATGGTTACGGAGTTGTTTCCATCCCCGCCTAAAGAATCAGCACGGTATGAAGTAGTATCAATAAGGTCCATAAAGTCTTGCTGAGTAGGCCTGTCGCCTGTTTCAAACTTTGTCTTCAGGGTATTAATAGGAACTATAGCCATAATAAAAGATTATATCACAAAATAACAAAACTAGTGCCGATTACTGCTACTCCGATTCCCGCTGATGGAGCAGAAGAAATTCCAATATTTTCAAACCTAACCCTATAGGGATATATTCCTTTTACATCTGTTTTAGGATAACTGACTTTTTTAATAAAAGTATTTTTAGGTGAAAGAGAAACAACTCTTTTAAGGGTCATGGATTAACTTTCGTATGGACCAGTTACATCTTCAATTACAGTTATTGTTCCTTTAGCAATAGTCCAAGTTCTAGTTGCATCAGATATTTGAATATCAAAAATATCATTGGTTGCCAATAGCTCAGATTGATTTGCATTCAAGGCTACAGTAAATTCTCCATCATCATCATCTGCAGAAATTCCAGGAGTTACGGCCACTATAACGGCATTTGTGCTAGATGGTCTAACTATGTCCATGGCAAGGTCCCAATCTTCAATAGTTAAGGGGTCGCTATTTTCATCTGTTACATAAACTCTAAATGCTGGAGTGTCTCCACGAACTAGCGTCCAAGATATTGTTGGTGGTGTATTATTAATTGAAAAAGACGATGCGCCTGTATTTCTATAACTTGTCATGATAATCCTGCTTTCATAGAACCCCAAGTTCCATTACCTTTATTTGCTCCTACAATAATTATACCTGTTGATGCATTTGATTTTGCTACCACGCCAATTACGCCACCACCGCTTGTTGGTTTTGTTGTTGTAAGTCCTCCACCTGATGCAACATAAAGTCTAGCACCTACAGAAAATGACGAGGTATTTACATCACTAAAAACTCCACTTATTAAAACAACACCATCACTACCATTTGCAATTGCTGCCTGTGTTAATCCAATTACAGGAAATGTTGAAAGCGTGTCGGCATCAGATTTTGAGATACGTGGTTTGCTTGTTCCAAACCCAGAAATATAAACTGGTGTTGCTTTTGCAATTGTTGAGCCAGTATTATTAACAACCTCTAACGTATGATAAGGAAGCCCGAGGCTAGGCAGAATAGCATCAACTGCTTCTGCCAATGCCTGTATGTCGCCTGCAACGTTTACAGGACTAGCATTTGTTGGGTAGGGTAGATCATAGGTATTGGTTTCCGCCATAATAGTTTATTATACCACTCTGAAATATTTATATTTTACTTATTTTGTGCTTGACTTGACCTAAAAGGTCAAAATATGTTATACTTAGTGCATAGCACTGTTAATTACAGTGCTATTGCGTTTCTAAGGAGGAAAAACTTGAGAGACAGAAAAATACTATCGGGGGTTCTTGCAACTATGTTTGGAATTGTAACACTTTTGGGTGCTATTCCAAATGCCGCTGCTAAGAATAACTTGTCTTATAAAACTAACGAACCAGCAGTCGCTGCCGCCCACAAGGCGGCTCTTTTGCTATCTAAGGCCAATAATGACAAGGTACTTGAAAAATATAATAACGCTACAGGTTTAACTGACAGCCAGTTGGTTGAATTACTTAGAGCAGTGGGTTTCAAAGGAAAAGGTCTAAAGACTGCCTATGCAGTCGCTAAGGCTGAATCCAATGGTCGCCCGTTTGCTTTTAACGGAAACATCAAAACTGGAGACTCCTCATTTGGCGTCTTTCAAATTAATATGCTAGATATGCTTGGAGAGGATCGCCGTGAGCGATTTGATCTAGAGCATAATGCTGATCTTTTCAATCCCGTCATAAATGCACAAATTGCATATCGTATGACTAGGGGCGGGGAAGATTGGAGTTCATGGTCATCTTACAATAAAGGTGCTGTAAATAAGTGGCTTAATAAATTCCCTGGATAGTTCAGGGCATAAAGATACCCTCTCTGAAATATGAGAGGGTTATTTTTGTAATTCTTTAACTAACCCAGAAATATCAACTACAAGACGATCATCAATTTTTTCATTTTTTTCTTCTGCAAATTTGATAATTTTTTTTAAAATATTTGGCAAAGTTATTAGTTCAGACAATCTATTGTTTATTGCACAAACTCTACACCAATTAATACCAGTTTTTTGCACAGAATATAATTTAAAATCTTCCTTACATCCCCAACACTGAGCAGTCTCTATTTCAGGAACATACACTAAATCTCTATCCATAAATACCCCCAAAAAAATATCTTTAGTTTTTTATTCTACAATCCAAGAAGTTGTTGTTTCATCCCAGGTGTAAAATACAGGATTTTCTGGATCAAATTCTGGGTAAGCAACTGGTGCCTCCCATAAATTGTCTGCATTTAGCACCCAACTTGGGTAAGGCTTACGTGGAATAAACACTCCACCAACATATGTGCCACCTGGTTCTGCACAACTTGGAATATTAAATTCTACACATGTCTTGCCTGTAATTTCTTCAGCAATTGCCTTAGAATCTGCAACTATTGTATTAAGTATATTTTCTCCATCAAGGACTGCAAAGTTGAACATATTAGAATCCTCTCAATACGTAGATTACGCCTGCTGTGCCAGCGCCACCAACAGAAAAAGTAACTGTTCTTTTTGTTGCGCCACCGCCACCACCTGCACTATATCCAGTTCCACTGCTTCCAGCGGTAGTAAAACCACCATTTCCGCTATTAATTGTTCCGCCAGTTCCACCAGTACCTATGCCTGATCCTGCGCCAGCTCCTCCATTACCTTGATTTCCACTGCCTTCATAAGATGATCCACCACCACCGCCGCCGCCAGTCGTACTATTTCCTGTAATTGTTTTATATGGAGTTCCGCTTGAATTGCCTGTGCGACCGCCTTGATAGTTTTCTGTTGGAGCAGAACCATTTCCCTGCCCATTTCCACCACTATTTAGAGTTCCGCCATTTCCACCAGCAGCACTTAGGTTACTAAAAGTAGTTGTTCCGCCAGCACTGCCTGAAGCTGTTGAATTATTACCACCCGAACCTCCATTGCCTATTGTTGCCGATATTGCAGTATTAGTATAAATAAAGCCAGCACTAAAAGAACCAGATCCACCACCACAACCAGCTTTAGAGGTATCCCCACTTGATCCAGCGCCACCGCCACCACCGCCACCTATTGCAAGTGCATATAAAAGGCCAGTTTGATTATAATTTCCAGTTGATGTTATTGTGTCCAGTGTTCCAGTTGTAGCACTACCTGTTGAATTTGTTGAAGTATATGTTATTGTAACAACAGTATCACTATATCCACCAGTGTCTCTGATATATACATGTGTTGCTTCTGAAGGTATTGATGTTGAAACGGTTCCACTGCTTGTTGTAACAGTTTGTAAAACTGTATTAGCATTAATAAATGAAACTTCAACTTGTTGGCTAGTTCCTGGTGATGTTGTTATTGTATAACCTCCAGCAAGAAATGTATCTGCTACCTTATATGTTGTATTTGAAGCGCTTATTGTAAAAACCTTAGCATTTACGCTAGCTGCTCCTGCTGCTGCTGCTGGATTTAATACTGAAATTCCCATTTTTTACCCCTTATGAAATTTCTATTCCAGAAATATGGAATGTTACTGCTGTGGTTACTGCACTTGCTGTGATTTGCATATTTGAAGTTGTTGCACTATATTCAAGTACCTGCTTGAGATCAATTAAAACTGTGCTATTTGGTGATACCGCCGAGGTAGCAGCAAAATTAGTTCCACCAATATTTAAAGTAAAAGTAGATGTAGATGCAAGTGGATTAGACACTGCAATGTTTGTAATTACCGCTGTTGTTCCTGTTGCTGGCACGGTATATAAAGGTGCAGCAGTTCCTGAAGTTGTTGCAGCACCACGAAAAAGTGCTTTAGTTGTTGTAGCCATTAGTTACTACCTCCAATAGTATTATATAGCATTTTATAGTGCTCCCATAATCATTTGAACTTCTAACTCTTCTAGGTCTGATAATAGGGAAACTGTTCCACTACTGTTTGGTAGCGTGATTGTTCTATCTGCCGTTGGATTTGTGACGGTAAGAGTAGTCTCATGATTATCAGCAGAAGATCCTTCAAAAATAATGCTTGAGTCATTTAATGTTAAACCAGTAATGACAGGACTTGTAAGAGTCTTGTTGCTCATTGTCATTGTATTACTTGTGGTAGCAACGAATGTTGTGTCTACCGTCAAAGTTAGCGCACCAGCAGTTCCTCCACCTGTTAAACCTACGCCAGATGAAACTGCAGAAATATCTCCATCATTAGCAACCCAAGCGGATCCGCTGTAGTATTGCCATTGGTTAATTGTGTTACCGCCAGAATCCTGACGAACAAATGCTACTGTTCCATGAACAGGAGATGCAATTGCTGCGTCTCTTGCAGCGGGATTTAAAAAGTTATTAAGACCTTCTTTAGAGGTCAAAGAATCTGTAAAAGATACGTCATTACTAAATGCATTAACGCCTGCCCATGTGTATGCTGAAGAGGTATCAATTGCGCCACCCAGTTGTAGCCATTGATCACTTTCCTGATCATACATGAAGGCTGGTTTACCAGAGTAGTTAAATGTAGTTGGCATAGTGTTTATTATAGCAGATTTATTCCGCTACCCTCTCAGAAAAATTATACCACAATTAGCGGTATTCTTTAGGCTGTCTATACTGTCTTTTATAGGAATCAAAAAATAGGGTACGGAGTTTATTTGTTACCCTTGCCTGTTCAGCAAAATCTTCTTGTGTCCCAATCTCCATTTGCCATTCATCTCTTTTGATTGGAATTACTTGCATTATTGGAGTACCCGCTGGAATTAAGCCATCCATCTTTGGATCACGTAAAACGAAAGGGAAGTTAACAGGAGCATTATAAGTATCAGTATCTACAATTGCGGGTAACGCAATAATAGGAGTTTCCCTATGAAGAGGAGATATAAATAATGATGAATATCCTGGTGGTGTTTTTATAGACCATGCATTATTCCATTTTGGATAGGAGTCTTCATGTCCTGTGTCATCTGGATGTTCTGGTAATTGATGTTTTGGATGAAAAGAAATAGCACCAAAATTTGCCCATTCATAATGTTGATGTAGTTTTCCATTTTCATCTGGTCTTTGAGATATAAATAAATCTACATGAGTTGAAATTATATACCCGCCAGAAATAGCATCAAAAATAGGCATACAGCGTTTTGCTGTTGCTGTTGTCCCTGCATTTCCGTCTGGTCTTTTTTCTCCACCAGCATATGATTCTAAATTTTTATACCAGTCTGGAACTAGTTTTGAAGCGGGTACTGGACGATATTCTTCTGGTACCCCAATAGTATCTGTAAATGTAATTATGTTTGTCAATTTAACTACCCCCCTTAAGTTTTAATTATACACTAATTAGAGGGGAGGAAGCAAGAGCCAAGATGTTGTATTTTCATCCCATGTATAAATTTCATCACTACCGTCTTCAATTGTAGGGTATGGAATAGGTGGTTGCCAAATACATTTATCTTCATTTAAAACCCATGATGGAAAATCTTCTGGTTTTGGCGGTATAAAAGCATCTCTAACTTCATCATAGTTATATCCAATTTGTGGATAGTTTTTTCTAAATGGTATACCATCAAATAAATGCTCTCCAGCCATTGTATTGTATGATGCTCTTTTACATTTTGTATTATGAAAATTTCCATACCAAGTTTCTGGATTAAGACCTTCAATTAGTTGGTCTTCATCTATTCCAGTTATTATATTAATAACAATATTATTTTCGTCTAATAAAGCATAGTGTGCCATTAAGCCCAACTCACATTCCCTGAACCAGAATTAAATTTATAAATTCTATGATTTTCTGAACTAACATCTGAGTATGTTAGCCCCGCACCTATTGTTGGCGCATCAGAATTTATTGAATATTTAATTGCAACAACTCCAGATCCTCCACCTGATGCAGCTCTACCATAAGCCAGATTACTTGATCCTCCTCCACCACCGCTACCAGTATTAGCTGCGCCAGCACTACTACTTCCACCTCTTATATTTCCACAGGCTGACCAACCATATGAGCCCATTCCACCACCACTATTTCCGCTACCTCCTCCACCACTAAAACATCCAGTGCTATTACCACCCTGAGCATTTCCACCACCAGCACCTGGACAGCAAGAATCTGAGTCTCCTCCACCACCGCCACCGCCTGCGTAATTTGCACCTAAAATTGAACTCGATGTTCCTGCGCCGCCATTTCCGCCATAACTACTACCATTATCTGTACCGCCAGCGGCGCCTCCATTGTTTGCAGATCCACCACCACCTCCTGCTGCCCTACCATTATTTGATCCAGCATTTCTTGAATTACCAGATGTGCTTCCGCTTCCGCCAGCGGCATTTATTCCTGCAAATGAAGATGTTCCTCCGCCTCCTGCTACAGTCAAAGTATATGATGTTGTTGCAGATACATTGTTTAAAGTTGATTCAGCAAATGCTCCTGCACCGCCACCCGCCCCTGCGGTGTTGCTATCGCCACCTTGACCAGTTCCTCCGCCACCAACTAATAAATATTCAACACTTGTTGGGGGGTTTTTAACAACACCAAATCTACCAAAGCCTCTTACGGCTGCGGCGCCACGAGTTGAAAGTAATGGCAATTAAATCACCCCTTAATTATGCAAACTTAGTTTGTGCTGCGAATACTGTGAATGCTGATGCTACCGTCGAAGTGTTAGCTACTTTAATTGCTGTAATTGAATAAATATCTACTGCAGATGTGTTTCCAGCAGTTGGAGCAGTTCCACCTTGCCATTTGGTTACAGATGTTACTGCTGTACCGTCAATTTGCATGGCAGTTAAATATCTAGCAGCACCTGCACCATTAGTTACAAGATTTGCAACTGTTAGTGATTGACCAGTTGACATTAAATTAACAAGAGAGGTGGTAGAGCTTCCAGTTACATTTAATACATAGTTAGCACTGGCAGAACTAGTGTAATAAACAACTGAACCTTGATCAAGTACATTTAGTATAACTGTGCCTGTTACTGAAAAGGAAGTTACAGCAGCCGACTCAAGAATTTGAGCAATCTGTGTGGTGCCTGTAATAGTAGGACGATTAATTTCTGGTGCAGATGTAAATGTTCCACCAATAAATGTTCCGCTTGTTACTGAAGGATTTTGTAAAGTTGGAGTAACAAAAGTTCCACTTGTTACTGAAGGATTTTGTAAAGTTGGAGTAACAAAAGTTCCACTTGTTACTGAAGGATTTTGAATTGTTGGTGCAGTTAATGTTTTATTACTTAAAGTCATTGTGTTGCTAGTAGTTGCAACTAAAGTATCATCTACTGCAATAGAAGGTATTGGTCCTGCACCACTGGTTACTGTTATTCCTGTACCCGCTGAAACAGCAGACACGTCGCCAGTCTCGGCGGTATTTACCCAGTTAGTTCCATTATAAACAAGAGTCTGTCCAGATGCAGCGGTAGAAATAACAACATCCGTTAATCCATCTAAACTCTGTACTGCAATACCAGCAAGGGGATACCAAGTATCATCTCCTGAGTCATATACATATCCTGGTTTTGGATCGGTAGTGTTAAAAGTTGGCATTATTTCTCCTTATGGTTTATTATATCAGATGTTACTCTGATATCTGTACTTCTTCCCAGCCTATAATTTCTTCATTCCATTTATAATGCTTTGGATTTTCTTCATCAATATTTGGATACGGAATAGGGGTTTCCCATGTATTTAATTCTTCATTAAATACCCATGATGGGTATGGGGATGGTAGACAAAATCTAGTGCCTGTCCAATAAACAATACCTAGTTCTGTTGACTCTTTTTCTAAATTCATTTTATAATAATTAAATGCATTGAATTCATTTTTTATTCTTTCAAGTGTGTCAATGTCGTTTTCAACGCAAACAGCAGTTTCTATTAAGATATTGCTATTATCTACAAAACCGTATGTTATTTCATTCATATAGTACTACTTTCTATAAACAATAACTTGTCCAGCATTTCCATTTCCTCCACCTCCACCACCAGCTGCTGCATTGTATCTTGACGCTCCGCCTCCGCCGCCACCACCGCCACCGCCGCCTATTCCAGAAGCGGTACCTCCACCGCCACCAGAATTAGCAAAAAGTGTAAAACCCGTAAATCCAGCACTACCTCCACCGCCACCATTACCAGCACCAGATCCTGCAGCGCCTCCACCTCCACCACCAACGCTGAAGTTATCGGATCCATCACTGTTAGTTCTCATACTAGCGCCACCAGATCCACCGCCACCACCGCCACCACCAATAGCCAATATTGAAATATTGTTATCAGATAGAGTGATATTTCCACCCGCTGTACCAGAATTTCCAGAACTTCCTCCAGTAGACTGCTGATCATTAGCCCTTGTTTCACCGCCACCACCGCCACCACTGACGGAAGCACGAGTAACAGATCCGCCAACATTACTATTTTGAGCATTTCTACTTGCACTTGCTAAGTTTCCAAAATTAGACGTTGATCCAACAGTAACATTGATTGTATCACCAGGGGTTACCGAATACTCTTTAAAGGCTACTGCTCCACCACCAGCACCGCCTCCACCTCCACTACCACCAAGGCAAAAATTATCAAAGTTATGTCCTCCAGCGTTACCAGAGCCACCAGCTGCACCACTAGAGACTACATAGGTAGCAATTTTTGTTGTTCCTGATGGCACTGTATACGCTCCAGAAGCGTTGAATGTTTGTGATAAAGAATATATAGCATTAGGTGTAACAGAACTTGATGCGGAAGAAGCATCGGATGTTCCAACAGCATTTGTCGCTGTCATTGTAAATGTATATGCAGTTCCTTCAACATAAGATCCTGTTACAACAATAGAACCATCAAGATCTGTATTTGTAAATGTTAAAGCAATTGATGGCGATGAAGTAAATCCAATAGTTGTAATGGGGGCGCCATTATTTGCTCCTAAAGTATAAGTTATTGTTACTGAAGTTGAACTAGCAACTGTTACAGAATTAATTGTAGGAGCATTAGGCTTTCCAGCACCTTGAAATCCAAGACCTCTAACGCCCGCTTGTCTTCCACCAATGATAGGCATCTATTATTCCCCTTATGCAAACTTAGTCTGTGATCCGAATGCTGTGAAGGTAGCGTTTGCTGTTTTTGCAATTGTAAACGAATAAATATCGATGCTGCTTGTGTTTCCTGCACTTGGTGCAACACCATTTTGCCATTTAACGCTTACTCCGCTTGTTGCACCGTCTACGGTAAGAACCGTTTGATAAAACGGAGTTGTTCCATTTGTTGCAAATAAAACGGTAGTAATAGAATCACCAGTTGTAAGAATATTATTAAGAGATGTTGAAGAATTACCACGAACATTTAATACCCAGTTAGAGCTTGAAGAGTTTGTATAATACAAAACAGCAGAAGTTAATACATCTAGATTTACAGTGCCACCAGCAGATGATGCTGCTATATTCCAACGCTCTTCTGGAGAAAGTAATATTGGATATGTTTCTGTTACTGTTACTGAGGTACCCGCTGAAATTAATGGCGCAATAATATTTGGATTAGATGTAAATGTGCCACCAATAAATGTTCCGCTTGTTACTGAAGGATTGTTTAGGGTAGGTGTTGTTAAAGTTTTGTTTGTTAAAGTCTGAGCAGTACTCAGGTCAACCGTAGTGCCAGTATCAATAGCAATTAATGGAATTGGTCCAGCACCATTTGTAACTGTAATACCAGTACCTGCAGAAACTGCAGTTAGATCTCCAGGATCTGACCAAGCAAGTCCGCTTGTTGTGCTTGAGTCTGCTTTTAAATATTGTCCATTTGATCCAACTGTCAAAACTGTGACGGTATCATTAGAAACACCTGCAAGCAAATCTCCCTTTGCTGCAATAACTGCTGCTGGAATAAATGGGTTTCCAGTTGTAGAAGTAGATGCATCTTTATCTACCCAGATAACACCAGATGTAATATTAGATGTGGGAGCATTGTTATTATAAATTGCAGTAGCGCCAATAACAGAACTTGTCATTGATCCATCAAAATCAACCCAAATATATCCATCTGGAACTCCTGATGGGGTAAAGTCTCCAGCAACTGGAGCACTTGATGTTGCATCTCCACCAGATGATGGACGTGCTTCTAGCGAAGCAATGTCATCATCAATTGCTTTAAGCCAATATGCTAAACCACCAGAACCAATACCAGCGGTAGTTGCAATAGATGTATAAGCACCATAATGATATGCTTGAAACGCTGCTTGAATGTCAGCAGCATCAGTTAAACCTGGGATATTTACAGAGTATATACTACCAATTGATTCTACGGCCATGGGATCTCCTTATGCAAATTATTATAGCACATTCTTATGACTCTCCAGCCTCAACAACGGTAATAAAAAGATGAACAACCACTTCTTCTGATAACGAGGTCCAGGCACCAGATGCATATTCCATAGCCTCTAAATTAATTCTTAGGTTGCTAGTATTAGCACCTGTTAGCGCTGGAATAGCCATTGCTGAGGCTACAGGGCTGTCGTGAGCGATGCTGTACTGAACGCTAAAGTTATCTGCTACGAATGCCGTATCGGCTGCTGTAATGTCAGCAATAGGAATAACCACAGAAGCGACACCACTTGAAAATGTAGCAGAATAATTTTTAGAATAAATAGTTGGATTTAATTTTAATACTTCAATCCAAGTGTCTCCACCTGGCTCTGCGACGTATTGATATAGATACCCATAGTCAGCACCAGGAGATGTATTTATAAATAAATCATTTAACTCAGGAGTCTGACCAATTCCAATACTGTTTGGATTACCAGTGCCGACAAATACTTGACTACCACGAATTCCAGCGGGACCAATATCAACAAGTAATTCTATTTCTGTCGGTGGTCCTAATACAGTAATATCGTCATTACTAAGCAATACCTCTGGCATTAGACAGCACCCGTGATCTGCTCCGTCACACTGATTGTTCCAGTCAAAAGTGTAAATACAAGTGCTGCGCCAGAATCAATCTGCACGTCATAAACATATGTTCCTGGAGCAAGTTCTTCTCCAACACCTGGCAAAATTGTACATGTAACTAAATTATTAACATCATCAACCACGGCTTGTGCTTCATACTGAACAACGCTTGTCGCTGCTCCTCGGGCGGTAGCAATAAAGAAATCCGCATCATATCCATCAAGATCAAATGCAGAACCATCAGAGTTCTTTGGACGAATTACGAATTCGTTTGTATCTCCACGGTAGTAACTAAAATTATATGTTGCTGGAAATGCCATTAACGTGACACCTTATAGATCTTTCCGTTTACCTTAATAACAGGGGAAACATCGGTGCGTGTATCTTTAATTTTAACAACGGCAGGTAAACTCATAATGATCCTCCTGGAGTAATGTCACCCAATACTCTAATTGTACCAACAATTGGAGTCCAAATTGTATTTTCTCCAGCATCTTCTATTTCTACCTGTAGGTCAAATGGTAGTTCTGCTACCACCGACTGATAGGCAGTTCCCCAGGACAAGGTCATAGAAGCGGGGGCAGTAATAGAAACACTACCAGTAGAGGCGGTAGTTAACAATTCATCCAAAACATCTCCGCTTGGATCATAGGCTGTAGCCTTATAAGACCAGGTAGTAGTAGGCCATTTTGTTATTTCATTATCATATAAAAAGTCTACATTTAGAGTCGCCGTATCGCCACGAACAATATTCCATTGAATGTTGGCTGGATTTGCTCCAAATTTAGAAGTATCTGCAACGGTAAAGGATTTTTCAGCCATAATGTTTGATTATACCATAAAAAGGCTGAACGCTCTAGGGGCAGTGGGGGGTGGGTAGAGAGCAACCTAGAGCGCCAGCACGTTCATTCTAACATTATTTTATTTACTTTTGTAACAATTTGATAAATTTTTTAAAAAAGTTTGATTTTAGTCTTGACAAGAAAATTTTATAGTGTATACTTAAATATTAAGAGGGTAAATAGTTAAAAGAAAAAAGATATACTATATATAGATTACTTATTAGCGTGATCTTCAAGGTGAATCAAGATAGCATCATAGAGTTTATCGGTTTTGGTTTCAAGCCTTGTAATTTGGTCTTTCATTGAAGATCCAGAATTTGGCCTTAGTTCGCTCATTATCTCTTCTACATATTTTTTCAAGATCCACCTCATCACTACGCCGACGGTTCCTAGGATTCCTAGAATTGTAAGTGTTAATCCTGCCCAGTCTGTTGGCGTCATAGTGATAAAATTATAACATATTTTTCGGCGGGAAGCGCAAAAAGAACAACAAACCATCCCTGACAAAGATATGAATAAAATATTCAAAGTATTGTCAATATCCTGGTTTGTAATGTATAATGGCAAGTATGGATAAAGAACGTGAAGTCAAACCCTGGGATCTATTAAATCCAAATAAGCCAAGGTCTGGCGAAGAATTAAAGGAAGCTAGATTAGCCATATGTAGAGCATGTGAATATTTTAAACCTCGTACGGAACAATGTAGAAAGTGTGGTTGTTTTATGAAGTTAAAGACGAGTTTAGAAGAAGCTAAATGTCCGATTGGGAAGTGGTAGTTTTTTATATACCCTGGTTTTTCAATGTCCCCCGAAAAATTATTCTTTGTAGATTATAGACTTTATCCAATGCCAGATAAATTGTCTAGTTAGATGGATTTTTATAAAAGTTCAAGTTTATCAATACTCTCAAACGCTCATCTGTACAACTAGTGCCACTATGACGAAGTTGAGAGTCAAATATGACTATTCTATTTTCTTTAGATTTTACGCTTGGACCATTTTCAAAATTAGTAGATCCATTATTACTATTAATATAGTAAACTGCTGTATAAAGTTTGCTATCTGTTATATAGTCTGTATGATATCCATAATCAATAATTTCTTTGGTTTTTACTGTTAAATTTGCTTTAATTTTTACTAAAGCAAGTGCATCAATTTTATCTATTAATGGATTAAGAATTTGAGAATGGTTTGAGTTTATTGAATGACGTATATAAAAAATATGAACAAACTGAAAATTCTCATTAAAGTCATAACCATTTGTTTTTCTGGGCACATAGAACCATGGGAAGTTTTCTGAAAGCATGGTATTTTTGATATTTTCAAAACTGTCTTTATCTAAGAAATCGTCTATAATTTGAATGTCCATATTTTCCCTTTTATATAATTGTAGCATATATATTGTTTTTTGTATAGTTTTGCTATATAATGGCTATATGTTGCAATTTGTTATAAACATGTCTCTGGCTATTTGTATATGTATTGGTATATTGAGTATAATTAATAAATATGGAAAATAGATCTATATAGACCACCAGCCTCTTATGGTTCCCCCATCTATTGGGCATATGTATTTTTTAGGTTCGTCTGATAGGTAGAATTCTTTAAAGAGTTTAGAGTTAAGGTTATGATCGGGTTCATGGGTATACCGCCCACAATGGGGGCATGTTTCACGATGAACATATTCAAATACATGGATACAGGGTGTGGGGTTTGGCATGTATTTATTATACCCGAAATCTGAAAAATTTTTCATTTTGGGAAAATCTGAATATTTTGCTAAAGTGTATGATGCATGATTTGAAAAAATAAAATAAAAAAAATAGTGCGACCACTATTGGAGAGATCGCACTAGGGCTATTTATAGCGGTTTATTTACTAGAAGCAGTGCCTTGTAAATATCCGTCAATACCTAATAAATCGCAAGTAATTTTTACTCGTTGATTTTTCTTTAGAGATTTTTTGTATAGGTCTATAAAGTAATAGACATTTTCTTTAGTAGGCAAATCCATTTTCATTTCTTTGCCACTCATACTAGTTATCGTTATTTTCATTTAACACCTGTTCTTTCTGTTGTTGTGTTGCTTGGTGATAACCTTTGGGGCTACCATTTTTATTTATCCACGCTAGGCGCAGTTGTTGCTCTAGTGTGTAGGTCATACACACTCGCAAGGTTCTGTGTCATAGTTGTTCTCATCTCCGTAGAAAATAAGTCCGTGTCCATAACACTCATCACAATTTATTCTTTCTATTGCGTTTATCATTTTAGTTTATCCTTTCTTAATTCTTAAAGTGTAGCAGGGGCTACTGACATAGCCTCTACTGTAAATCCGTAAGCCACTAGGCTATCCATAAGGTCATTTATTTGACGCTCATTTATCATCAGCCTATCTGATGTTGTAAGTATAGTATCCTCTTTAGATACTGTGTAATTTAGTGTTAGCATTTTTTGCTACCTAACCTTTCTTTTTGTTATACCTGTAATTCTATCTGTTGCCACTGACATTTTGGGGGGTGTCTGTGGGGTAATCCCTGTGATTTAGGTCACACCCTAAAGGGTGGCTATACCTATAATCACGCATATGGCAACGCCAATAAATGCTGGCCATGGCCCACTTGCTAAAGCATCATCTGCCCAGTCTGTAATATTTCCAAAGAAGTCTGACACTGAGTCCAATGTATTTCCAAAAAAATCGCTTATCATTTTAGTTTTTACCTTTCGTTTAGTAGTTATATTTTAACTATCTAATACGGGAAGTATAACAGAGCAGACCGACAAAATCAAATCTAAACACGGCGTGTCGCAAAGTATTTTTGTGGTGTTGGTCACACTTTTCCCACCCCCGCGTTCGGGCGTGTCGGTCCCCGGGGGGTGTCCGATTTGTCATAGTTTATTTGTGACTACTATCACAAAAATAGTTTTTCAGAATGTCCGATTTATCCTGATTTGTTCTCTCAAAATGTCAGACCCCCCTGTTATAATTCTAGTATAAGAAAAAATAAATAGTGTTAAATGAGCCTCTTAAATGAGCCTAGCAAATAATCCGAAAGGTGAGCCTAGCAAATAAGATAAGAGCAAATAAGTTAACACACTAAAAAGAAAGGTAGGTCTTAAAATGACTACACTAGATAAAAATCAAGTAATAGAATACTTAATTGAAAATAACTTTAATTTTCAAGATAAAATCTGCGTGTTCTGCTCAACTACTTATGATCGTTGGAACGCGGTATGCGTATCTTGTCGTGAGTATAAGGGTATGACTAACATAGTTGAAGCCGTAGAATACTACGGAATAGACATTCTCCCTAACTAGGGGGAAGGTGTGATTAACCTCACACTCACCAAGCGTGGGTCTAATTTGACTTTTACGCTAAAAAATGAAATAATAGAACTATTAGAAAGTATCTTAGAAAGGATAACTTAAAATGAAATCATACTCAATTCCAGACTTGCTAGTTGGCAAGTTCTACTATCCACGCTCTATGAGCAGGAGATTTATGGGTGGAGAAATTAACTACGCTGAGAAGCGAGATAATGTCTATCTATCTGAGGGCTATGAAGCCTACGCAATTCGCTTCAGATTTGCTTCCCGAGATTATTGGGCTACCCTAGCAGTTAAAGTTGGAGAGTAATCTCCAATGAAACTACACGAATTCAAGGCTCTTATTGAGAGCCAGCGCAAGGCGCAAGAATTGACAAACTTAGAGAAAATCGCTAAAATAGTAAATAACACAAACACCAAGAAAGGTAAAAACTAACTATGACTAACACAACCTATAAAGATTTCCCATTTACAACTAACGGAGTAAAATTCGTTTCAAGAGTTTATTCTGACTCTCCATTTCTATCTAGTATTGAGAGCCTGCCTGCTGGCGCATTTGCTGAATTAAATATTCAAGCACTAACCGAATTGGTAGGTGACGCTTCATTTCTAACTAAAGATGAATTGCTAATAGCACTAACTAAAATAAATAATGGTGGAACTCACGCATTTATTCTATTAGATGAGGGGTCTAACTAATGATGACACGAAAAGACTATGTCAAAACCGCTGAAATTCTAAAAGGTTTCAGCGAGGAAATCCACCCGCAAGTTTTTGAGGATTTGGTAGAGGAGTTTTCACAATTTTTCAAGTCTGACAATGATAGATTTGACTTCGCAAGATTTGAGAAGGCTTGCGGTGTTGATGAGATAGGACTAATTCCCGTATGACACTTTTAACAACTGATGTAATCGCAATAATAATTGCTCTCGTTGGCTTAATTGGAATAACATTTCACGGACTAATTACACTTAGAAAATTAGAAAATGAAAACAGAGAATTGCGAAAAAAAAATGCTGAAATGAAATGGAATCAAATAAAAGTTTGATTTCAAAATTGCAACTTTAATTTAAATAGTTAGAGTTGCAAGGCCCCGGGGGGGTTATCCACAGGGTTATCCACAATGTGAATTACGTAGCACTTTACGGGGCTTGTGAATTTTCTCACAGTTTTTGGGCGTGTCTAATTTGATTTTGTCAGTAGAAAATGATAGGCTAGAAGCCTGAAAATAAAGAAAGGATAACTAAAATGACAGTTATTGAAAAAATGGAAAGAATTGCTAATATTGAAAAATTAGCTAAAGAAAAATATGGTGATAACTATATTTATGGCTTATGGGGAAGCGCACAGAGTTTTCTAACAGAGGAAAACTTAAATATAATGGAAAATGTTTTTGGAAAGAAGGAACAGTAAAATGGGATTAGATATGTATATGAGTGCTAGAAAGCACATTAAAAAAGTAAATTGGGATTTACTTGATCGTGATAGCGATACTAAGTATTCACAGGCTACTTATCCACAATGGGATAATGTAGTAGATAGTGCTGGTTTGGCTACCCTCGCAGATAGAGAAGGTATCTATGGTGTAGATGTGTCAGTAAATGTCTGCTATTGGCGCAAGTGTAATCAGATACACAATTGGTTTGTAAAGAATATTCAAGGTGGCGAGGATAATTGTGGAGAATACTATGTATCCAATACTAAGATAAGAGAATTAGAAACACTTTGTGCTTTGGCTATAACTAATAAGGACCCTAATTTGCTACCGCCAACAGAAGGATTTTTCTTTGGTGGAACAGATATTGATGAGTGGTATTGGCGAGATATTGAGGATACTAGAAAGCAATTGAGAAGGCTAATTAATCTGCCTGAGTTTGAGGAATTGTCTTTCTACTATCAGAGTTCTTGGTAGGACAAAACGGACATATCGGACAGGGCGTGGCAGATTTGGAAATGTCAGCCCTATCTGATAGGCTTACAGTATTAAACAGAAAGAAGGAAAGAAAAATGGATAAAGTAGAATACGCGTTAAACACAATTCGCAATTGTAATGCTTGCGAGGGTAAAGGTAATTTGTATTGGGGAATTGGCGAGGATTTTGATTTTGAGGTTTGCGAGTGTAATCCCTATGAACTAATCTTAGATGATGACGGAGATGTAATTTGGGATAATGGTTTGCTAAGCGAGCCTGAACTAATTAAAGATTTCTATAATCTCAGTATCTTTGCTAGTAGAGAGGCTAACTAAAATGGGAAGTATTTTTGCTCACGATTTAGCCCTTGCTGATAATCTTGAAATTGAAAGTCAGATAGCAATTCACCTATCTGCTAATCATTACCCGCCCGTTCCCCGCTCTATGGTTGCTCCTTGCGTTGAAGCCATAGACGCAGTTAATGACGCTGGACTTTGGGATTTAGAAATACCTATGCCTGAAGGAATAACCTATAAGGGTTTGACTACCGCCCCTGCTTGGGCTATTATTGAGCAACACCACCTAAATGCGTGGCTTATTGAAAGGGAATACTAAAATGGAATACTTATACGCAATTACCGCAACCTATGATAACGATAAAGCCCCTTATTGGGTTGGTCGTTATTCTGACGCAATTAGCGCAGTTGGCGAGTGGGATAAAATAAAGGATTGGGGATTTGCTAATGAATACGCAACCTACAATTTTTCAGAGCCATCAGGTAAAATGATTACTAAGATTTTTTATCGTGACGGAAGGGTATCAGGTAAATAAATGTCTGATACACTAATTTCTATGGATTACAGATTTGTAGATATTCTTAATGCTGACCAATTAGAAGTAGGAGATCTAATTGGTTTAGGCATTATTGGTATTGTAAAAATTATTTCAATTACTCCAACTAAAGATGGGTTCGCTCTTGTCATTGATAATGAGTTTGATGAAAAAGAAGATGTTGAAATTTTTGATAATGAAAAATTTGAATTGTATATTTTAGAATAAAAGCCCCCGGGGCGCCCGATTTGTCCGATTTGCTTTTATGATATTTTTATGATAAGATTATTTTATGTGGAAAAAACCTAGAGAAGAATTACGTAGATTAATGGAATTACGTAGGTCTTCTGCTGCCACGCCATTAAGGAACAAGAAAATTTATTCCCGCAAAACCAAGCATAAAAAATTGACAAAAGATTAAAAAAATGTTATTCTAGGAAGTAAGAAAGGACCCCTATGAAACTAAAACGCTCTAACGATAGAAAGGTCGCTAATGCCGTATCACCCAATGGAAAAACCGCAACAATCGCCAACACTTTTGGACTGCCTGCTGGCAAGGCTTACTCGTGCCCTGGTGCCACTAGTGTTTGTGAAAGTGTTTGCTACGCAGGAAAACTTGAAAGAGTATATAAAGGCGTAAGAGAAAACCTAATTCATAATTGGAATTTATTAAAAGACGCTGACCACGATACTATGGAAGACCTATTGCAAGATATGATAAATGATTTTAAGGCTGATTGTGATAAGCGCAATGCTCCTAAATTATTTCGTATCCATTGGGACGGAGACTTTTTCAATGATACTTATGCCTTCGCCTGGAAGCATATCATCCTTAATAATTCTGATATAAAGTTTTGGGTATATACAAGAGTAGCCTCTGCGGTCAATATTCTTAAGGGTATTGATAATCTATCTCTATACTATTCCACAGATAGCGAGAATAAAAAAATTGCTATTAAATTAAATAAAGATACTGGAGTTAAATTAGCATACCTTGCTGATACCTTCGCAATTGGTCAGGCAGATATGAAAGAGATGATAGGTAAGCCTGGAGCTAAATGCCCTGAAAATAAAAAGGCTATTCCACTAATATCTAAAGAGGGCTCTGCTTGCGTAGTCTGCTCTCTATGTATTGATAACAAGGCTAATATAGTTTTCTCTGCTAAGAAGAAGTAGGATCTAGGGGGACTTGACCAATACCCCCGCAAAATGATAAAATCAAGGACAGAAAGGGGAATCGTGGAATTACTAATAATCTTAGGAGTCACATGCCTACTGCTAGTTTTTTCGGGAATGGGCAATTAGTGACTTACCTCACAAATCTCAAATAATGAGATTTTTAGGGTATAGGACTTGACAATAAATACCAAAAATGCGATAATAATACAGTAATGAAAAAACAACTAACAAAGGAGAAACAATGTCAGTAGCAGTAGCAACTTACAAGGTCGGCGACACTTACACCTCACAGAAGTCTAAGGTGACAGGTGTTATCAAGGAAATCGTGCCAACCAACAAGGACACAGTTCGCGTTAAACTTGATGTAAATGGCGCAACTCGTTGGACAACTTGGAAATCTAAGTAGTCAAATGGGTGGGGTAGCCAAATTGACTATCCCACCTAAAAATGCTAAAATAATAGCCCACCAATAAATTACACAGAAAGGTAATTATGTCAAGAGGAAAAGCAATTAGCGTAAAAATCGCTACAACTAAAGTCATAAAGGCTCTAGAAGCAAAACTAGCCCAAATCCAAAAGGATAAGGCTAATCAAAAAGTCAATGAGGAAAAGTTCTCAAAGGCGCAAGAGAAATACAACAAAGAAGTAGGAAAGTTAGCACTTGCTCAAATAAGCAAGGCAACAGATTTATCTGCCAATGTTCGCTACAATGGCACTATAAATGTAGATTTCAACTTACCTAGTGGAAGTATAGTTCTACCTGATGAACCTCAGAAAGATTTTGACACTTACAATGAGTGGCAATACAAGGAAATGGTAGATGAAATTGAGAACGCAATTCGTATTCTCAAAATGACAGATGAGGAAGTAGTTAGCACTAGCACCTATAATGCTATCGCTCGTTATCTATAATTAGCAAACGCTAAATGTCCTGAGTATGACAACTAAAACTGCTCAACAAAAACCCCTAACAGAAAGGAAAAGTAAATGACACTTGGAGGATACAGATACCAACTTGGTGATTTATTTACAACAAGCAAAACAGGTATTACAGGTCGCATTGAAAAGTTTGTCCCACAAACTCGTAATGTCACTAAAGTAATGTTGCGCTTGGCAAATAATCAAACAAGATTTGCTATGGTAAAAACACACTAATAGAATTGTGGCTGGTTTCGGGTGTGTAATCGGAATTCCCCCAGCCACAACCAAATGTCCCTGCCAGTGCTATAGCGAGGCATACAGTTCCTAAGCATGAACTAAAACTGCTTATTTTTTTTGCGCCCCCCGGGAAATGTGATAATGATCACATAGCTGGTTTAAGACACGATTTGTATTTTTCCTATATTTTTGATAGACTTGGGTATAACCAAAAGAAAGGAACGCCCCATGATAGCAACCGCTATTAAATTACAAGAAGCGTCAAGAGACGCAGTTCATGATGACATGATAATGGAAATTGTGAAACACATTGTCAGTATCAGAAATGAAGTAGATGATGAAAGTTTTATCAAAGAGATGTATAACTATTCCGCTATGCTCTCTGCTATGACAACAACCTTAGTGACCCACGCACTATTGACAGAGGAACAGTTAAACGATATGATGGATACCATTAAAGAAATGGATACAGTAGGAGAGGAACTCTTAAATGAATACAGAAACAACTAATGAAATAGTAGTGCCAAACCACTACAACCCAAATCAAATCGTGACCTATAAGATTATTGATTCTGAGGCACACCAAACAGACTATACAAATTGGTATCCCACAGTAAAGGTTAGCGACCTTGAGTGGGAATTACATCAACACCGCAGAGAAAGACGAGAACTTAATAGATATACTCAGGGAGTAGGTCTGTTAGAAAGTCGCCTACCTGATTACCTTGATATGGGTTCAGAGGAAATCGTTGCTGATATTTGTAGTATCTTTGGATTTAATCCTACTAAGGAAATTCAGTTTGAGGCTACCGCCACAATCACAGGAACAATATTAGTTCCGTTAGATGAAGTTGCTAATTTTGAGGTTAGCGACATTGACTTAAATGTTTATGCTGAACTAAATTCATATGACGGAGAAGTAGGTGTTGAGATAGATAATATCTATAACGTGTGATAGTGGGGCTATCCAAGACCTGAGCATGTCTTAAAACTGCTCTCCAAAATCCCGGGGGGCAAAAAGATCTTTTGTCAAGTTTAAGAACGATGTCCGTTTTGCCCAGATTCTTAATAGTATGAATTGACATTGTCAGACCCACCTGATATGATTGTCTAAACAAATAGAAAGGAAATAAAAATGGCACATGAGTTAGAAACGCAAAATGGCGTTGCTTCTTTTGCTTCATTGCGTGAGCCTGCTTGGCATGGTCTAGGCACAGTATTCACAGATGAAAAAACCACAGCAGAAATGCTTGCTGCTGCTAATCTAAATAATTGGAATGTTAGATTAGTTGATGTTGAGATTCCAAATACTTTATCATCAGATAAAGAATATCAGTATGTTGTTAGGACAAATCCTACAAATAACTCTCAGACAGATATTTTAGGTGTTGTTGGTGAGCGTTATCATGTTTTACAAAATGAGGACTTATTCTCATTTGGTGATAATATCCTAGATGGTGGAGGCAGATGGGAAACCGCTGGCTCTATTCGTGGAGGGCGTGTTGTATTTGGCTCTCTTGCTCTTGAGCGTGAAACAGTATTAGACCCTAATGGTGTGGCAGATAAGGTAAAAACTTATTTACTTATCAATACATCACATGATGGCTCTATTGCTATTCAAGCAAGTATCACACCAGTGCGTGTTGTATGCGCTAACACTCTTAATCTTGCGCTTGGTTCTAAGAAGAATAAAATCAAGCAATCTTTCAAGATTCGCCACACACAGACCGCTAATGGTAAAGTCCAAATTGCTCGTGAGGCCCTTGGTCTTGCTAATGCTTATATGGATTCTTTTGATGTTATGGCTAAGGCTATGATTGAAAAAGAAATCACAGCGCAACAGTTCAATGATATTGTTCTTGCTGCTTATCCTAAGCCTGATAAAGATTCTAAAGGCTCATCAAAGAAGTGGGAAAATAAAATTGATTTAATCAATGATATTTACACAGGCGAGTTTAATGGCATGATTGCCAATACCGCTTGGGGTGCTTTCAATGCTCTAACTGAACGCCTTGATTGGCACAGGTCTGCTCGTGGTAATTCTAACGAATCTCTGCTTGCTGCTGCTTCTGGTTTTGATGCGACAATTACAGCAGAAAAAAATCGTCTGCTAGGTATTGTAAAAAATACTTTAGAATTAGTTTAATCTAATTCAACTCCTGAGTAAGAGTATAAACTGCTCAATTTTTTTAAAATCCCCCCGGGATCCATGATATTTTTACCTAAAATTCTTTACGATAGTTTGATTTTTTCCCCAAAATTTGCTACAATATATTTACCACAGAAAGGGTAATTATGTTAGGTTATACATATCAAGATATACAAGCATTTGGTAATAGTTTGACTTGGGCTATTGATACTGCCAAAAACCAAGGGGATGAACAAAACTATAAACAATTACTAATAGTATGGGACTTCTTTGAAGGTCTGTTAGCAGAAGGACATGTCCAATGAAAATAGTATGGGAATTCAAGATAACTGACAACATGATTAGTCATTTTGACGACAATGAAGGTGGCCTATTCTTTACCGAACTTGAAGATTGCATTGAGCAAATATGTGCAAACTATAAAGTAGAGCCATGGGAGATGGGTGCAGATGCCTAAGTGTTTAGATTGTAATAATGTAACTAGGTTCTCATTCATGGAGAATTCCTATAACGAGGCCACATATACTGCCGCAGGTGAGTTGGAGGATGTTGGCTATAAAGAGTACTACGATCCTATAGATCCTAAGTGCATGGAATGCCAATCCACGAGGGTAGAGGGAAAGGTGTGACCAAAATCACTTTACGACAGATTGACAGAATTCCCTGATTTTGGGATAATTGTATTACGACAAACAGAAAGGACCCCCATGCCTAATTGGGTATTTAGTGGACTTACTATAGAAGGTAGTCCGTCAGAGGTTAATGACCTTGTAGCACAACTTAATAAACCATTCAAAATGGTCCATGATTCATGGAACACGGAGACTGGACAAATGGAAAAGAAATTAACTACTTATCCAAATCCTGTATTTGCATTCTATAATATCTATAACTATATTGAAGACGGTGTTACTGAGTATGAGTATTCAGGGCAGCCTGACCATAAATTACCAATTGAAGAAGCCATGCAGTTCAAAGGCAATGACTGGTATTCATGGAATGTCCGCAACTGGGGAACTAAATGGGAAATTGCTGTATCTTCTGATAATGAACATCCTGATACATATATGGAAGGTCCTACTCCTAATGGAGAGAATCTAGTTGTTTATTATAATTTTAATACCGCTTGGTCGCCGCCAATGCCTGCTATTGCTAAACTATCTAGTCAGTATCCAACATTGCTCTTTACCTTATCTTATGAGGAAGAGACAGGTTGGGGTGGTGAGTGTGAGTTCTTGCGTGGTGAAATGATTTCTGATTCTGGATATGAGAATATGTGCAGAGATTGCGAAGCAACCAACACATTAGATTATTGTGAGAGTGAATGTGGTCAGATATGTGAATCGTGTAACTGGCTAGGCGAGGCAGACCTAGAGGCAGTTGCAGAATGTGATACCCATAAAGTATACTTAGACGAAGCACATCTACCAGAATACAGAAGGGACCAAATCAAATGAGTTTCCTAGAGGAAGCAAACATTAACCAAATGGTTATTGATTATGAGATACAAGCAATATCAGAACATCTATTTACTGAATGGATGGATTCTAATTTAGATGAGGGTACATTGTATGCAGATTATCAATTTGCTTCATTGTCTGATTCTAAAGAAATTAAACAGGCATTTAATAAATTCTACAATATGAATCCTGATGACCAATATTATATTGAGGTAGACTAATGAGTTCTTATTTGATAGAATATATGAAGCTACATCTTGTTAGTATTGAACAAGACCAGGAATATGTAAAAGAACAAATGGAATCATTAGATATGAATTCTAAAGACTATGCTGAATTAGATTTTGAGTTTAACTGGTTAGGTGGGCAGATTATTGCTACCCGTCACTTTATACAAATAGGAGAGGAAAGAGAAAGAGATGAACGACAATCTACAGAAACAGATTGACCTGGGCTCATCAGGCCTTGATGTCATACATGGAGAGCTTAAAAATCTTATGCTGGAGGCTGAACGCTCATTAGAGGCTGCTGCAGATATAGAAGAGCTCTCAGGTGAGGCCATGGATTCAATGAACAGGACATACTGTGAAGGTATGCTAGACGCTTATACAAATCTATATAAACTAACATATGACTTGTCATTTGCAATCGCAGAAAGGGACGGTACATGATAATAGAATCATTAGATGTATTAAAGGCAAAACAACAGTTGGATCTATTAGGGATTTATCAGCAATTGACATTACCGCTGGATTTTGATAGAATTGACATAAACACCAAAGGAGAGGAAAGAAATGGATACTAAAGAAATGACCCTTATTGGACATTTTTCTGTTGATAGTGGGCAAGCCATGGTAGGCGACCCTTGCTATCTTGATGAGTGGGAGCCTTGGAATGATGAGGCTGAGGACTTTGAACTACATAAACAAAAAGTAGGAGAGTATAGTTATCTTGGGGCTTGTGAGGCTACCATAACAAAAGGCTATGGCGAGTTAGGTATGGCTACCGCTGTAGTGTTCTCAACTGGCTATGGCGACGGGCTCTATCCTGTCTATGCTGAAATGAATGAGGACGGACGAGTTGCTAGAGTTGTTATCGAATTTGTAGGAGATGATGAATAGTGGGAGATAGAATCGTCTACACAATCAAACAAGATAAAGACTTATCTGTAAATTTATACAGTCATTGGGGTGGCTATGATAGATTTGTTAACCTTGCCCGTGCACTACAGGCTGCAGAACCTAGGCGGAATGACACATCCTATGCAACCCGTATCATTGTGTCTCAGCTGATTGGGGACCAGTGGACAGAGGAGACAGGTTTTGGTCTATGGGCCAGTAATGGCCACGGTATGGACTATGGTGGAGACCATCCAGATATCACTATTGATTTAATTAATAAGACTGTAGAAGATGAAACTGGCATTCATGAGTTTGATAGTTTTATTAATTATCATTTAAGTTTAAAGGTTTAACTGAGAGCCTGGAGTGGTGACCTAGGCTGAATGCGTGGGGTGGGGTCCCTCACGTGATATAAGGGTAGAGCGCAGGTGTGGGGCTTGCGCTCTCCCTACTTATTTGATACAATGGGAGGAACTATGTATAGAATCAAACGCAACGCTACACCTACAAAAGAGGAGAAGGTTGCCCAAAAGATTTCTACACTCGTATCTGATTTTTCTTTAGACTTAGAGGCAGTTGGCTACTACTTGGCAACCGCTATTCCCTATGTGCCTTATTCAAGAGCACTTGAGATTTTAGAATCGGCAAGGTATAATAAAGAAGTAAGAGAATACTACCAACAGGGAGGACACTATGACGACAGACTTTTCTAATAAGATAGTAATACTAGGAGAGTTCTATGTTAGATATCAAGATGATGAGGAAGCAGACCAATTCTTTGAGTTCAATGATATTGGTTTGCCATTAGCCTATCTTGCTAATGAGGGGCTATGCGATATAAGACCTGATGGGGCTAAGTATGTAGCAGAAACATTTGATTTATTTTTAGCATCCGTTGAGGTTGAGGATACAGGGTTTGAAGATTTAGACGAGGTTCTTTTCAAAGCAGATAAAAAACCCTAAAGATCCTTTTAGGCCCCCCGGGTAATATCATATCAAACCAGACAATCTGGACATCTCAAACCTTAAAAAACCATTACGATCCCAAACCTTATATCCCCAAACCTTGTATTATATAAACCTTATGTCTCTTATACTAGGTTTGATGTGTATCTTTGAATCCCCGCCCATTTTTTGAAAAAGACATTAAGAACCCTCAAACCGTAGCCCCCGCTGAAAGTTTAGACTATATCAAACCATAAAAATTGGGACCTGGCCAGAAAGGTAACCAGATCCCAAATATTGAATCAATGACTGCAAGGCCAGATTCAATACTATAAGTATACTAGGGATTACGATCCTTGTCAAATACCCCGCCGCAGGCGGCGGCCCCGCAGGGGCGGGTATAAAAAAGATTACGATCCCTATTCCTAATCCCCCCATATATAGAGACAAAACATTTTCTAACTTTTCTAGATATTTTGGTTTGTTATTAAAAGGTTTTATAACTTTTTGTTATAGTTTTGTTACATTTCTACACATTTTTGGGGCGGTATTTAGGGCTTGACAAACCATTATATCTGGTGTATCATATGCCCCATATCGTGGATACGTGGTTTGGGATATTTGGTTTGGTATTACGATCCCCTCAGCAAAAGCGCTCCATCCCCCACCTCCCTCCACTTTCCTCCACCATTGGTATAACATTTTTTTATCAGTAAGATTTATTTGTGGATAACTTTACAAATCCAGGCATATCTGATACAATTAAAACATGTTTAAGAAAAAACCAACTATAAAATATGAATCAGCACTAGAAGAATATCCAAACACACTTGTTCCGTCTAAAAATGTAATACCCAATTGGTATAAAAAAATACCAAAATGGAAAAATGGAGAAATAATAGACTCTAAAAATAACATTAATTTAACAGTAAAACAATGTGTTCCATTTTTAAATGGTCTTTCAAGTGGCTATATGCTATTGCTGCCATCTGATATTTATGTTAAAAATAACAACGGAGCGCCATATGTTGTATGGGGCACCATGAGCAACCCACCTGGATTTAGAAATGAAGTATCTGATAGTTCACTAGTCCCAACAGGCTGTTATCCAATAGAATATACATGGAATACCAATGTTGCTTTTCAAGTTCCAAAAGGATATAGTATTTTATTAACTCATCCACTTAATAGACATGATCTTCCATTTTTCACTCTTTCTGGAATAATAGACGGTGGGTATGTTACAAATCCACATGGTTCTTATCCCTTTTATATTAAAAGTGGTTTTGAAGGAGTTATAGAACAAGGAACTCCAGTAGCCCAATTAATACCATTTAAACAAGATTCTTGGATATCAAAAGAATCAAAAGGTCTTCTTAAAATGGGCATACTAAATGGTAAAAAATCTAGCTCAGTATTTTCTGGCTGGTATAAAAAAAATCATTGGGTACGCAAAGACTATTCCTAATCTGATATACTATTAGATAGGTGATGGGTTAAACCATCATCTACCACAACCACAAAGTAGGGATCTGATACATTTGCCTCTACCCTATCCACAGAAAAATGAGTGCAGTCTCCTGAGTATGAGAAAAACGGCTCATTAATAATGTATAATAAATATCCAGATATGAATCAAGAAATGATAGACCTGATAGCAAACCTTCTATCCCCATATCTCAAAACCAAACACAAAGATATTCAGGCCCAAGAACTTGCTAAGAAAATATTAGAAGAAATAGACAAAAACCCTCCTGCCTGATATACTTATTCCTAGGAGGAATATATGCCTAGCCAACATACCCAATGGTATAAAGATAAGAGACTTGTAGAAGCCTTAGACAAGATACGCAAAAACGGTCAAGCCTTTATGGCCATATGCTATTTCTGTTCTAAAAAGTCCGAGGGTATCAAGTCAATTGGCCATAAACTATACCCCGTATGCTCAGATCATGAGACTCCTAACACAATTCCTGACAAACCAGATACCTTATATGGGCAGATACGTGATTAAGCATATATGGTGGTTTGTTCCTTTACTTACTTTGATAGTGGTTTTTGTTTGACTCCCCCGCTTTTTTAGGGTATACTGGTTTGATGGAACTTACTAACGAATATATAAAGACAGAAATCACAAAGGCACACGAACTGATCTTTTCAGGCTCTCTTCACGAAATTGACGAGGCTACTCATATTCTAGCAAGGCTCATTAAAGAGATAGGCTAGTCATGACAGAATACAAAGTTGATGATGTGGTTTATGAAGTGGATCGTGAGATAGAACGAGCCGTAATTAAACGATGGCTTGAAAAACGATTTATCTCAACTTTTGTATGTTCTGCATTTATTATAGGATTTCTATTGGGGGTAATAGCATATGCGTTATGATGATGATGTTCCAGAGTGGAAGACTACTAGAATTGATAACTCCCGCCCTCCTTTAAGGTGGATGGCAAACCTAGCAGGACACTTTGCATCAAAAGCTGTTCTTCGTATTTCCTTCTATGAAGAAACTGGCAAAACAAGTGGATTTAGATTTAAGAGAGATTGTTGGATTTGGGATAATCTTTGGCCTATCTATGACAAATGGGGCACGGTATACAACATGGAGTTTGAAGACAATGAACTTTGATATTACTACAGACATTGGCAAACACTTTTACAACGAGGTATCTAAGAACTTCGGATCTCAAACACAGAGCCTTATCGGGAATAGTATTGTGGCCGTAGAGTCTGAATTGCGTGAGCGTATAGCCAGAGAGATTGAATCAATCGATCTTGGCACATCGTCTCAGATAAATGGTTTAGGAATGAGAATATTAGCAGCGGAGGTTGCTCGTGGTAGAAAGTAGATGGATGTTTAAATGCCTTGAATGTCAAACCATCATGGCTATTGTTACTACATTAGATGAGGATAAGATACATAAGGCTCCTGCCTGTCCCTGCGGAAAAGCCAGAATGGTAAACATGGCTAGTCAAGATTACGCAGATAGTAAGATTAAACCATAGCGCCCTGCAAAGGGGCGAATGGTGGTTTGATACATCTATTGCGCCGAGATGATAGAATTGACTTATGCCTGAATTAAATGCTAATATACCGCCGATTGAATGCTACATCCGTGGTAACTTTTTGCGAGATCAAAAGGATAGTCACGATCAATACTTTCCCTGTGTAATTTTCGGCGTTGCTAGTGTTCCAAACCGAAGTCCCCTGTTTCATTTTATGATGGAAGATGGTGGTATCTGGTGGAGAATGCCTATTAATGCCTTCTGTACCAAACCAGGAGTTCCAGAGATAGACATACATGATCTAGTTCTATGGAATTCTTTTAGTCCTTTCATTACCGTCACCAGATTTTCAAACCTTGCAAACCTTCGTATGAATTATTTGAACAGAAGTAAGAATAAGATATCTGGCAAGTATTTGTTTAGCCTTGACTGGTATGGAGGAGACTCTAATAGCCTTGATGATGGGTATTCAGAAAATCCTGGGCAACATAAATGTGGTCATGTTATAGAGCGTGATGATGGTAATTTTGCTATTCAGCCTAACAATCGTGTTTTTGTTTTAGAGCCTTCATTTACTACTAAGCCTGGTAAACCTGTTATACATCGTCTTATCAATACCCGCAAATGGGATGTAGAAGATGCTGCCAAGTGGGTTACAGAGGATTCAGATGCCTATCATTATGATATATCTAATATGGAAAATGAAGGTGGCCCTGCAGTTGATGAGATGCGCCCAATAGTTAAAGAGGCTCTTGATCAATTCCTGGCTGATCCAAATACTGATGTTATTATGGAAAGATTAAAATATATGGAAGATAATGGTATATGAGAGATTCTTTTGAATTCCCTGAAACTTTAAGCGAAGTAGTTCTAGTTGTACAAACATTATCCCCAACAAAATGGCTGCTCATAGACAGAGAAACTGGACAAACCTATCAAGGCAATGCAGCAGGCAAGTGGGACAAGTTAGAACCTAAGATTGACAATAAATAATGTTTGGTATATAATAGAAACATGGACAAGGGTAGAGTAGCAGTCTGCAATCAATGCGGTAAAGGACTTGAGGTGCGTTGGGGCATCTTTGCTCACAGCACCCTTGCAAGACATATAAGGGAGCATGGCAATGGCAAAAAAGCAGCCTAGTAAGGCACAACCAAAAAAGGTTGTAGATAAACCAATATCAGGACACAGCGATAAGGAAACAGTTACCTTTGCTTGGTGTGACGGTGGCACTGTAGAGGGTAGGTTTGCAAGTGGCATTTTAAATACCCTGCTTGAAGCACAGAGAAGTGGAATCAAGGTAGCAAGCACTATTCGTGTGCAGGGTAATCAAATAGCAAGACAGCGTCAATCTTTAATTGACTATTGGTATGACAATATGAACACAGATTGGTTAATGTGGATTGACTCAGACATAGTTATGACTATGGGTGCATTTAAGTTGCTATGGGATTCTTCAGATAAAATCTCTAAGCCAGTTGTTACTGGAGTTTATTTTGTTAGCCAAGAAAATGAACAGAGTTTGATGGAGCCAACTCCTGCTATTTATATGAATACAGACAATAAATATGTAACAAGAACGATTCATCCTATGCCAACAAATCAGTTAATACCAGTTGATGTTGCTGGTTTTGGTTTTGTTTTGATGCACAGATCGGTTGTTCCTAAAGTTCGTGAAGTTGCTGGTGAGTTTTCTGTATTTGGAGAAAATCAACAAGCAGCAAATAAGTTTATTAGCGAAGATGTTTCTTTCTTTAGAAAACTAAAAGAGGCTGGTATTCAATTATATGCTCATACTGGTGCACATGTTCAGCATCTCAAGACATTTTCGTTTGATGTAAACTATTACAATATGTATTGGACTGGCGTAGCAGACGGTAAAGTTAAAAGAAAACAAGACCTTGGAAAGCAACAATAAAGATTGGGCTTGTCCTTGCAATGGCTGTAAAAAAGCTCGTAAGCAAGCGTTTGATGAAGTTATAATACTTCTTGATGCTGGTGGAGATGCCTATACTAAAATAAACAATATTAAAAAATTAGTTGAAGAAAAGAAAAATGCAAAATAAATTTCCAGACAGTGATCGTGAATGGACTCAACAAGATTGGATTAATTTATTAAATGAATTAATTACAGAGGGTCTTGTTACCATGCAAGAAGTTGTGGCTTTAGTTCTTGGACACTTAAATCCATCACAAGTGGGAACCTCTATAGCATCAAAAAAAACTTTTCAAAGTAAATATCCACCAAGAAAAACCATGCAGGCTGTTTATGAATGGCATAAGAATCAAAATGGTAAATGTGCTGACTGCGGAACACGACTTGAATTGCAGGCGGATCACATAGTTCCGAGAGAAGTGTTAGGGGATCAAGCAGACAGTTTAGAAAACATGACTTTGAGATGCAGAAGGTGCAACGTAATTAAAAGACCTTCTCATATAAAAGGTGGCAAAACATTTTTAACAACAGAGTCGGCCTTGATGTGGATTCTTTTTACAAAAAAACCAAAAACCTATAAAGATTTTGAAAGGTTGTGTAGAGAGTATGGTATGACTATGGCAAACATAAGGTTTCGTGAGGCATGGGCTATGGCACAGTGGCTAAATAAAATTGGAAAGTATGATATTAACAATGAAACAATATAATAAAAATATTTTAGATAATATTAAAAAGGTTAGCGACTATAGAAACCTACCAGATAAACATTTTAAATATCTGCTTAAATTAAAATATGATTACAACTTCAACCCAAAAGTAATTTATGATATTGGAGCATGTGTTTTACACTGGACACAAAGAGCGCAAGATATCTGGCCTGAGAGTGAAATAGTTTTGTTTGATGCAACAGATGCATTTGAAAGTCTTTATGTTGAAAGCGGATTGCAATACAGCATTGGTGCCTTAAGTAATGCTTCTGACAAAAATATAAAGTTTTATCAGAACAATGATAACTTTGCTGGCAATTCATATTACAAGGAAAATTCAAAATATAGTTCAGCAGCAGATTATTTGTTTGATGATAACAGTATAGTTGAAATGACAACCATTACTTTAGATGATACCGTCAAATATGAGATGTTTAAAGAGCCAGACTTTATTAAAATTGATGTTCAGGGCGCAGAACTAGATGTCCTTGTGGGTGCAACTGAATCATTAAAAACTTGTGAACACCTCATAGTAGAACTAAGAGATGTAGAGTATAATATTGGATCTCCTGAAAAAGAAGTTATCATTGATTATCTTTCATCACAAGGATTTAAAAACATGGGGATGTTTTCTGACAATGGCCCAGATGGCGATTATCATTTTATGAGATAGTTTTATTTCTCGTATTTACTTTTCTTGTTAAACTTATTTTTTAATAAACTATCTCTTATTATTAAAAATGATTCATCGTCTGTAGACATCAAAGGGAAATCAGAATTAGTATAGTCATTTGATATTTTTGCAAACCTATCTCTATAGTAAACCTTTACATCTTTTATTTGTTCTCCACCAACATGATGTATGTTGCCATACAGAGATCTCCAAAGGCTAGTAGGACAATATTGTAAAACCTCTTTAAGCCTATCTTTAAGCATAATCATTGGGGTATGAGTTTCATAACTTACAGGCTCTTCCATGCCCATTCTTTGTAATCTGGCATAGGTCTGTCCAAGTTTTTGAACGTAACTAGGATCCATTTTTAAATCCCTGTATTTTTCAATTTTATCAAGGAGGGGTCCCTCGTGATAATGTTTTATTGAATTTATTTTGTCTACAATGAAGAAGTCATCATTCATTAAAACAAACTCTTCTGGGGTTTCTGTAGACTTTACGATAGCCTTTAGGTTTTCTATAGCGTTATTATATTTACTAGCATTTTGCTCTATGCTTATACTTTTACCTTTGTACCAATTTGGTATACCGCCGACTACCCAGATCTCTGAGTCTGGAAAACTATTAACAACTGTCCTAACAGAGTACCTAAGTTCTTGGTTTTCCCCGCCACGACATATATATATAAAATTCATTTTACCCCTATTACAAGTATATCATGCTATAATTATTTACAGTGGAGGATAAAATTGGCAAAAATTGTTTTTCTTGGTAACTTTGAAGTTCCATATTCTAGTGAGAATCATCACGCAGCGTCTTTGGAGTCTCTGGGTCATACTGTAATAAAATTACAAGAGCGTCAAGCAACAGGTAAAGAGATATTTTACCAGGCATCAGAATCAGATTTATTCATATGGGTACACACCCATGGCTGGAAAACCCCTGGACACTTTGACATGATTGAAGTTTTACAAGAATTGAAGATGATTAACATACCAACCATGACTTATCATCTTGATCTTTGGTTTGGTATTGAGCGTCAAAAAGACTTAAAAGATGATGGTTTTTACACAAACATAGAACATTTCTTTGCTACAGACAAGCTAATGACTGATTGGTTTAACAAAAATACAAAAGTAAAAGGTCATTTTGTTCCTGCTGGAGTTTATGACAAAGAGTGCTATCTTCATTCAGATTATAATAAAAAGTATTACGATCATGATGTTATTTTCGTGGGAAGTAAAAGATATCACAAAGAGTATCCATTCCGTCCACAACTAATAGATTTTTTAAAAGACACTTACGGCAGTAGGTTTTGTCATGTTGGTGGCGATGGAGATACTGGAACTGTACGTGGAGATGCTTTAAATCGGATTTATGCAAGAAGCAAAATAGCAATAGGTGATAGTTTAAATATTAACTTTAACTATCCTTACTACACTAGTGATAGATTGTTTGAAAGTACTGGTCGTGGTGGTTTTACTATCTACCCTCGCATTACAGGACTTGAAGAATACTTTGAAGATGGCAATGAGATTGTATTTTATGAACATGGTAATCTTGAAGATCTAAAAACCAAGATAGATAAGTATCTAGTAGATGGTCTTTCAAGAGAGAGTATAAGACTTGCTGGGCATGAAAGAACTAAACAAGAGCACACATATGTACACAGGTGGGCAACAATACTAGAAACATTAAACATACAATGAGATATTTAGTAACTGGTGGTGCTGGTTTTATTGGTTCAAACCTTGTTGATAAGTTAATTAGTCTTGGTCACGACGTTGTTTGTATTGATGATGAGTCTGCAGAGTGTCATGAGCAGTTCTATTGGAATGATAAGGCACAAAACTATAAGTATGATATTTGTGACTATGACTTAATTGCATCACTTTTTAAAGATGTTGACTGCGTATTTCACGTAGCATCTGATGCAAGAATACAGCCAGCAATATTAAATCCTAAAAAATCTATTCAATCAAACGCAGTAGGAACAGCAAATGTTCTTGAACTTTGTAGGGTTAATAAGGTAGATAGGCTAATCTATTCAAGCACATCTTCTTCTTATGGTAAAAAGGCTTTGCTTCCAAACCAAGAAACCCAATCGCCTGATCCGTTAACTCCATACTCTGCTGCTAAAGTTTTTGGTGAAAACCTTGCAAGAGTTTATTATAACCTTTACGGATTAAAGACTATATCTCTTAGATATTTTAATGTTTATGGAGATAGACAACCATTAAAAGGACAGTATGCCCCAGTAATAGGACTATTCTTAAAACAATATCATGAGTCAAAACCACTAACAGTAGTTGGTAATGGATCTCAGCGTAGAGATTTTACTCATATATCAGACGTAATAGAAGCAAACATACTTGCATCTGAAGTTGAAAATGGATTTGGTGAGGTATATAACATTGGGTATGGAAGCAACTACGCTATACTTGATATTGCTAATATGATTTCAAATGATATTAAATTTATCCCGCCAAGAATTGGTGAAGTGCAAGAAACTCTTGCGTCTAATGCCAAGTTTAAAGATTTAACTGGATGGATACCAAAGGTATCATTAATGGAATGGATACAAAATGACTGAAATGATTAAGGCTACTATTAACGGGGAATTTGAAATAACACTACCAAAGCATCGTGCTGATAGACCAGACTGGTATCAACCACACGGTTGGGAAAAACCAAGACTAAAGCATATGTCTGAGAACATTGGTACTGGAGATGTTGTTTACTACGTTGGTGCTGAAGAAGGAGAGTTTCCAGCGCTGTGTCAAATGTGGGGAGCAGAGGTGGTGTTGTTTGAGCCAAATCCTAAAGTTTGGTCGCACTTTCCTGCAACATGGACTGCAAACAACCTAGAACTTCCTATGGTATGTATTCCTGGGTTTGCTTCTGATAAAATAAATGATCTTGCAAGAATTTATTATAATGAATGGCCTCCAGAAGTTAATGATGTAATTGAGGCAGCACATGGATTTAAAGAACTATACCTTGAAGGAGATGCCTATGGTCAAATTACTATAGATTCTTGTGTGTATGATCATGGCATTAAGCCACCTACCGCTATTTCATTGGACGTAGAGGGTAGTGAATGGAGGGTGCTAGGAGGTGCAGAGAAGGTGCTTAGAGAGTACAAACCAAAGATCTGGCTATCTGGACACCCTGAGTTTATGTTACAGCAATGGGATGAATCTTTATATAATCTTAGACAATGGATCAAGGGATTAGGATATACTGAAATAATTTTAGACTATCAGCATGAGGTTCATTTATTTTATGAATCAATCTAAAGTATATATTTTTTCTACAGATCCACTAGATTCTGCTAATGGCAAATGGGATTACGGCTTGCTTAAAGAAGCATTCAATAGAAACCGTGTAGAAGAAATTTTAGTTACCTGCATTCCTAAAGATGATAGAGCTTTTGTTGTAATACCAGGCCAGGGAAATGCAGGTAGTGAAGAACAAATAAACAAAGAACTAGCAAACCTTAATCGTGTTGTATTATTTATAACTGGAGATGAGCAAGGTTTGTTTAATGTTGATGCAATTAAGCATCCTAATATAAGCATTTGGATTCAATACCCGCACCAAAAACACGAAAAATACAATAGGTTTTTTATTGGAGTTCCCCAGCATTTAAAAAATAACCTGCCTGATTATTCTATTAAAGATTATGATATTTATTTTGGTGGTCAAATAACTCATCAACGCAGACAAGAGTTAGCCAAGGCCATGTCTGCAGTCAAAAACGCCCTATATTGCCCTACAGAGGGCTTTGCACAGGGGGATCCACCACAAGAGTACTATCGCAAACTGGCAAGCGCAAAAGTTGCTCCATCCCCATCTGGTGCACAAGTAATAGATTCATTTAGGTTTTTTGAGGCAATAGAAATGTTGACCTTACCAATAGGAGATCGTAAAGATCCGAAGGGCAGAGAAATAAATTTTTACGATTATGTTTATGGCAAAAATGTTCCAATAGAGTTAACTTACGACTGGAATGAATTGCCTAACATTTTTGAAAAACTAATGAATGATTATCCAGCAAATCTTCACAGAGCCGTATGCTGGTGGTTAAAATATAAAAGAGATTTTTCTTTTAAGATAATGAGACATTTAAATGAACATTAATGATGTAACTATTATCCTAGCCACCTCTGTGATTCCAGATCATCCAAGCACAGAGATGATAGAGCAAACAATTAAAGACGTTCGTGTTCATTTTCCAGATAATGAAATTATTATGCAGATTGATGGTCTTAGAGAAGAACAACAACATCGTAAGAAAGATTATGATGAATATAAAAATCGCATATTATGGAAATGTTTACATGAATACAAAAATGTATTACCTTTTATTTTTGAGGAGCACTGTCATCAAACCACAATGATGTTTAGAACAATCGATGAAGTTAAAACATCTGCTCTTCTTTATGTTGAAGGGGATGCTCCACTAACACCAGACTTACCAATTGATTGGCAAAAGTGTTTAGATATGCTTGAATATGGTAAAGCAAATACTATTCGTTTTCACTTTGAGGCTACAATTCCAAATCCCCATAAACACTTGATGATTGAGTTAGAAGATGGTTTTATGAAAACTGCACAATGGAGTCAAAGACCACACCTATCTAAAAAAGATTATTATAAAAATGTTGTTCTGCCATTCTGCCAAGAAAAATCTTTTATAGAAGATAGATTTCATGGAAAAATTCAAGACGATTCATTTCCTTACAACAGTTTCAGCGATGAGGGTTGGAACATTCATAAACTTTGGATATATCACCCAGAGGGCAATATCAAACGATCCTACCACCTAGATGGACGCAAAGGTACACGTAAATTTACTTCAGATGATCAAGCCTGGGGGTATAAAGAATGAAACTAGGAATCATAGCAAGATCAGATAATACTGGTCTTGGTACTCAGACTAGAGAACTTGTCAAGATGTTAAATCCTAAAAAAGTTTTAGTTGTTAACTCTACCTTTTTTAATAAAAACAAACAAAATTTTGACTGGTATCAAGACTATGATTATACGGTAACACGTGCAGGATTTCCCAAGCGTGGAGAGGTCATTTCTTTTCTTAGAGACCTGGATGTTGTATTGTCTTGTGAAACATTTTATAGTTCTTTGTTTGTAGATGTAGCAAGGGATATGGGAGTGAAGACTGTTCTTCAATACAACTATGAATTTTTATTAAATTTAGAACAAAAAGATGCCCCGCTTCCAGATGTTTTGCTTGCTCCAAGCCTATGGAACTTTGAAAAAATGCAGAAACTTTTTAGTGATAAGACCATGCTTGCCCACCTACCACCACCAACTGAAATAACATTATTTGATAAATCTAGAACTCACAACATGTCAAGAGTACATAACAGAATACTTCATGTGGGTGGTAAAAAAGCAGCACGGGATAGAAATGGAACAGACACTGTATTAGAAATGCTAAGATATTCTAAAGAAGATTACAACTTAGTCATAACATCTCAAACCGAATTTGATGGAAAACCAAGAGATCCTAGAGTATCTTTGCTGTATCAAAATGTTAAAAATAGACAGGATCTGTATTATGGTTTTGATGGTATGGTTTTACCAAGAAGATATGCTGGGCTATGCCTTCCAATGAATGAGGCTTTGATAAGTGGAATGCCTGTATTTATGACAGACCTATCTCCAAATAATCAGGTTTTGCCAAAAGAATGGCTTGTTGGTGCAACAAAGGTTACAGAGTTTAGAGCAAAATCTACCATAGATGTTTATGGTGCGGACCCTGTAGAATTAGCCAAACTCATTGATAATTATGTTGGCATGAATAAAAAACTAAAACAGCAAGTTAAGCGTGATGCTCTTGAAATTGGCATTGGATCTTTTTCCGTAGAAGTTCTTAAAGATAGGTATCTAGAACTTTTTGATTCTTTAAAATAAAAAGCGGGCCTATTTCTAAGCCCGCTTTCTTTTACAGAATAACTAATTACTCTGCAGCCTTCTTCTTTTTAGCCTTAGCCTTGCTAAGTGCTTTCTCAACAGCCTTTGCTGCTGGCATACGACCAAATGCTGGATCGTTTGGATTAACTGCACGTGCTAGTACTGGTATAAGCGCTCCTACGAGTGCTGCCCATAGATCCTTTGGATCTGTTACTCCTGCAACGTAAAGTGCTGATGCTGCGCCGACTACTGAACGACCATAGGATGCAAGCATTGCTTTGTGTTCTTTTTTAAGTTCCATTTTTTCCTCCTAGGATAGAACCTTTATTAGTATAGCATAACCAGCCCAAAGACCAATAATTCCTGCGACTCCCGCAAAAACTGGTGGTGCTGGAACTGGCAATTTGAATGCAGCAAATATTAGGCCACATCCAAAACCTGTTAAAACGGACATTACGATTTCTTTCATATCTCCCCCATAATATAATTTTCGTAGTGTTTTTTACAAAAGTCTACGAATCTTGTTTCAGTTGAAGTCAATTTTTCACTTTCCGTTGTACAATCTTTTACTTCGCACACAGGATAAATGTATTCATAAACTTCTTCTGCAGTTTTTAATTTAAATTGAATCATTGCTTTGTGTTGGATTATCTGTCGGAGTTGGGGCAGTAGCAAAAGCACCACAATCATTACACTGAATGTCTAAATGATACATTCCTATTGTGTAGGTTTCTGGATCAAAAGATACAAGGGCTCTAAACAATACCCCTCCACAATTAGGGCAGGTACAAGTTGGAATTCCTCTAGCGTCTATCAATTGTTTCTTCTGGAAGAAACTTTTTAAGATCTTCCATCTCCTTTGAAATTTTTTTCAAAGCAATATCATATGGTGGCATAGTTCCTTCTATTGCAGCACCATATCTATTATAATGGTTAATCTGTGGCTCTACTTCTTCAACAAATTTTTGTAAACCATTTTGCACCTCTTCTATATACTGAAATGCCCAATCACGAGAATCAGATAAAAATTTTATAAAGTTTTGAGTGTGAACATCAGAATCATTAATTGCTGCTGTTGTTTTAAAAAAGTTTTCTTGTGCCTGCTCTAGTTGGGCTTGAGACATTAAAAGTTTTGCAAATGCTTTTGTTAATTTTTTTGATCTATAAACTGAAAGTGTATATGCAACAGCAAAAGATACAGAAAAAATTCCAAGAATTAATGTTAGAAAGTCCATATACCTATTGTACTCTACTTTCATGAGTTACCCAGTAGTATTGACACGGTGTTTTGCGATCTGGACAGCAAGGGTTATTCCAAGGACTATTCATAGAACTTTGAAACCTAGCATAATATAAAGGATCTTTTTTAAATAAATTTGCCCTATGTGTTGTAATTACACGCATAAGTTTGTTATTGTCAAGCATCCAAGAAGGTGAATCGTAATTCCAGCTATCTCCAACCTTGCCCATTAGCATATTTATATTTGATTCATTACCTGTTGTATTTATTCCTCGAAGTTTTGCCTCTTTGACCATCTCAGAAATGTAATAAAATAAATGCCCCTCATGATTTTTCCACATCAAAACTGCTGGATGATTACGCCAACCACCAGTTTTTGACATGCCAGAATTTACATTAAGAATCTGATAGCCCTCTAAAATTTGTTTGTTTAGTCTTTTGTTATCAAGCAATTCTGCACACCTTGCAAAATTTGATGATGGTAAAAATGTTTGCATTATTTTGTTACCATTTCTTGACACCTTGTACACATTTTATAGTTATTGCCAGTAAATGGACATTTGCCCAAATCAACATAATTGTGATTTTTTGCAATACAAATTAAAGATTTAAACATTAATCTAATCATTTTAGTGGCTCTCGTGTTACCATTACGATAGCCCCCTCCATCTCCAAAGCCTTTTTGACTAATGTTACATACTTTACTGCATCTATCTTTTCATCATGACTTAAAGGCAGAAAAGATCTTTCATCTAATTTTATCGTAATGAAGTGTTCGTTGTCAATAATAGAAATAGTAAAGTTTTTTGGCGCTGGTATAGAATGAAAAGCCCTACGCATATTGTCTGTATACATACTTACCCCATTGTTAATGCTTGCCAAGTGTAAGACCAATCTTTTTTGGTCTTATGATTATTAAATTCTTTTGATATCTCGCCATCTTCTAGGTATACTCCGCCCCATACTCCCCATTCTTTACCAGATACCCCCACTGCAAAACACTTTCTTGCCATGGGGCATGTGCGACACAAAGAGTCTACGAACTCTCTGGTTTCTGGATTTTCTTCGTATGTATCAAAGAAAAGGTTTGTTTCGGATCCCAAACACAAAGCATCATCTTTCCATAAATGTTGCTTCACGTTTACATCCTATACTTATTCGGTATATCCCATCCTTTGGTTGTTACTGGATAAGCTGTCTGGACGTACCATTGACTACCGACCCTAACACCATTAATAGCGGTTCTACCAGCCTGGGTAGGGCGACGATCAACCACATCCCAACCAATCCAACTCAAGTTTTTATACTTTTTAACTATTTTTTCCATTAAGTCTAAATCTTTTATTTCCATTTATATTCTCTTTTCATAAAAATCTAACCAAGAATTTCTAAAAACATCCCAGGAAAATTTATTGTTTATTGTTTCTGCTTGACTGCCTGGATCAAATTTTCCCTTTTTGATCATGTCAATTGCTGTAGTTATCTTTTCTTTAAAGATTTCCACATGTTGTTTTTCTGTTTTACCATCTATATCATATGATATTCCTAAGCCACTACCAACTTCTTTAAGGGAGCCAAATGTGCTGTAAACCGATAAACAGTTTGCACTAAGCCCCTCAACAAGAGATAGACAGAATGTTTCATGCCAACTGCTCGTATGCATAAATATATGAGAACGAGACATATGATCTAGAACCGTTTTGTGTGGAGTCTTTCCATAAAAGTAAAATCTTGGATCTTCTAAGATTTTCTTATTAGCACTGTCTGCTTTGATTAAATCTGGAACAATCTCGTTAAATATGCTTAGTCTAAAATCAACATCTAATTCTGAAAGAGCCTTAAGGCCTATCTCCAAACCTCTTCCTGGAGAAGACGTGTATATTAATTCTGGAACTTTTACATTTTCAAACCTTGATAAATCATTTATTACTGGATCTATAGCGTTATATATAACAAGCACCTTGTCTGGATCTATGCCAGTTTTCTTTATTACATCCTGCCTGTGATATTCAGAAACAGTTATAATATATTTTATTTTAGCAAGAAACCTTTTATCTGTAAATATATAATAGAGTTGATAACCAAACTGATCAACAAGATTATGAAGCCATATAATTATTTCTTTAGGTTCATAAACAAGTTCAAAGTATGATCTATCTGTTTGACCTGGAAGAATTAAACAATTATATTCTTTTAATTGTTGAACATACGGAGCAACATTTTTATGAAAATGCCTGGCCATATATTCAGTACCGCCAAAATACTCTTCCTTATAACAAAAAAATCTTGGATCTTGAGTTGTCATTAGTATCTAAATATCCCCACTTCTTTACCTTTTAATTCTGCATTTGCGATTAACTTTGACACAGTTTGTTTTGGTTTACTTAAAAAAGCAAAGTAGTCCATGTCATCCATATTCTCTTCAACCCAAGAAAATGGCACCTTGTAATACTTTATCTTTTTACCTCTGGCTTTCATTCCTCGTTCTGACAGATTGCAGAACTCAGAAACCATTGAGTTAATTCTGGCAGGTCCTACAGAATAAACATAGAAATACTCATCTGCTTCTTTCATGCTGGACATTGCTACACCCATAGCACGAAGGAATACATTGTATTCATCAAAATCGCTAGTTCCCTGAACTACCACGTTCATTCTTATCACCTCTACCTAAATTATCCAGTATAAAGAGCATTTTGTCAAGTTCCTTCTTAGACATACTTGAAGTATCTACTGGTCTTGCGTTTTCAAAATCTGGTCTGCCGTCAATGACCTCTGTACTAAAAAAAATATTATCAGATACCCAATATGCTACTTCATCTTCTGTAACAATTATTTTTGTGCCCTGTCTTTCTTTTCTTTGTTCAAGTTGAGATTTCTTTTTTGTTTGAGATGTTTGTCTTGAAAAAAACTCTTTTAAAAATGCATGGGTATCACTTTGACGATAGATAACTCTTTTATTGGATATTTTTCTTTTCAAACCAATCCAATAAATAATTAAAAAAGAAAACGCCAGTGCCAACGCACCAATAATCCCATATTCCATTTTTATTATTCAGATTTGGTTTTTCTTTCAGCAGTTACCTTTGTTGCTGTAACTGGCTGAGAGTTATTTAAAAGTAGTTTGTTATACTTCAACTGCCACTGCAAATTAGACAACTCTAAATCTGATGCTCTTTGTTTGTAGAAAGTAACAATTTGTTTAATTTCTTCAATACCCAAGTCTTCCATGTACTACCCCCTAGTACTAAATGCGCTACCTTCCCAGGCCTTTACTGCTTTATTTCTTTCACGTTCTGCAATTTTACGTGACCAGGAAAATCCAGCGTCCCCTCCCCATGCGTCCCACATTATGCGACCATTTGAAGGATTACTACTATTATAGAAGTCTTTTCCCTTTTTGTCAACTTCATGACGGGAAAAGAAAGAATACATTCTTTTTACGGTAGAAAGAGACATTGCTCTACCAGCAACAATATCTGTTGCACGTCCCCATCCTACTGGAGTTCCTGCCCCTTTGGCTTTACCCTCGGCTTTCCAGCGCAATGCACGACGTGCTGCTGCCTTCATTCCAGAGGTTGGGGTATATGTTTCTTCTTTGTGCATATCTGCTGGCTGCACTACCTTTGTTCTACTTTCCATTTTTCTTTTCTCCATATTTTCCAAGAACTGCTTTTAAAGTTCCATCTTTACGAAGTCTAACAATCATTCCGTCTTTAATTTGCACGGTATTAAAACCATCATGTCTTTTAAATTTTCCAGATGACATTATTTTTTAAATGAGTTAGGATCTAACATAGATCCATCCCAAATATCCTTAGTTGTTTTAATTCCTTCACCTTTATATGTTCCTCCACGACGCTTATATTCTTGAACCACCCAAGAATTTGCTACTGCTGAAGGATATACATCAAATTTATCTTTTGCTTCACGCTGAACTCTTGCATATAGTCGTGGATTTGATGGAGTTGATCCTCCACGTCTTGGCTGAATAAATTCATCATAGTTTGGTTTTTTTGCTTTATCAATATCGTTTTCATCTTTATTTATTTTTCCTACGGGTACACAATTAGGAACCATTCTGCCATCTTTTTCTTTCATACCTTGCTGCTCATATCCTACCCAGCAAGCCTTCGTCATGTTGTCCCATTTATCTTCATCTTCATTGTCTGAATGATAAGATTTCATTGTTTCTTCTCCATCCATATTATGTGTTTCAATATCTATTTTTTCTGCATTTACATACATCATTCCGATACTGTAAGCAGTTGGTTCCCAACCACCATCTTTTTCTTCATAAATTCTAACAGACATGGCAGGGTTCTCTGGTGGTTTTGACTCAAGAGCAAATCTGCTTCCAGGAGTTCCAAGAGTTCCGCCTTCGGTCATGATGTGTTCAATCATTCCATGAACAAGGCCTTCTGTTGTTGCGCCCATGACAAAATCACCCTCTTTAAGAGTGTGCATATTTTTGCCGATGTTTCCTTCAGATTGATTTATAGCATAGATCTGTGCTGCAGCCTGTGCACGAGTATCATGACAGCCCATTACCTCGTTGGTTCCCTCTTTTAAAGCAGGGTATCCAGAACAACCGTACGAACCCTTAGCACCTACACGATATGGCATAATAAGATTATATCAGACTTCTCGGCTCTTAAGAAGCCGTTTGATTTCCTCCAAAGACCATCTCTGCTGCTTTGTTAGTTTATTGAGTTCTTGATCTAGAAAAGCCTTATCTGTTAACTTTACTATGGGCTCCTCAAGCATAAGGTCTACATTTACAAAACCCTTTTCCCACAGCCCCATAATTTCAGAATTAACGAAGTTTAAATGATCGTTATATAGCTGAACATTTATTTTTTTCATTTTAGGCGTAAAGGTATACAGGAGTTCCCCAGTGTCTGAATCTACACCAGCGACCTCAAGGCCCCCTGAAAGAACTAGTTTTTCTATATCGTTAGTTTCGTCATTCATTTTATAAAATTCTCCAACTGATCTTGTGTTTGAGCACCAATGATTCTATTTTTTTCTATACCGTCTTCAAATAAAATAAAAGTAGGCACAGATTTTATTCCAAAATGTTTAACAAGATCTCCAGAATCATCTACATCGATTATTTGAAAAAGAGCATTTTGTTGATCGTGATTTAGTTTTTCAACTATCGGTCTTGTTTTTTTACAAGGCTGACACCACTCTGCAGTAAAGTAGTATACAGTTTTCATTTTCCAGATTTTGCTCTGGCTGCTTTTAATAATTCAAAATCTTTTACTTTAGTATCTCCCATATATCCCCAAGCGTAGCCATCGTTTATCATCTTATCATTTAAAGATTCTGTATCCCCATTGATATATACCCAACCTAAAATGCGACCATACTTCTCAGATGAGTCCATCTTTTCAGTCTTGATAACAACAGACTTTGCATCTTTTAAATGCTTCTTTAAGTATTCTTTGGACTCAAGCCCAAGAGCCTTTTCCTTAATATCTTTAGTGCGAGACTCTGGAGTGTCAATGCCAGCTAGTCTTACACGAGATGCAAACAAAATGTCAAACCCTAAATCAATAATGACGTCAATAGTATCTCCATCTACTACGTTCTCTACCTTTTTTACATAATATTCATACATTAGTTTGCACTCCCTATGGCTTTATTTTCAATTAGTCTTTCACGTTCATCTGTAACCTCAAGCATAAAAGACATCATCTTTGTGTATGCATCTGGGTTATTCATAATCTTTTCATAATGGTGTCCACAAAACATTAAATCTCCAGTAGAACCTTTGACAGAAACATAAGCCTGTGCCCCACAACTATCGCATCTATCGGTAGCCTTAAGGCTCCATTCTTTTTGCTTTACGCTGGGATGATCTTTTACTATTAGACTCATGATCTAAGTATATCTCTACTTTCTGTTGTCAGTTGAATAAAATCCAGAACCATTAAACAATACACTGGGAGCAGAGTTCCAAATTCTGTTCATACTTTTTGAGCAACAAACTGGCTGTCTGTCTTCACCAAAACCTCGCTCAAACTCAATTACAGAGTTACAAACATCACATTTATAGTCATATTTAGGCACATCTGCTCCCTTAGTATCTAACAATTATAGCATTATACTTATTTGATTGTTAAAATTTTTGGCTGTTTCTCTTTTGGTAGATTTCTGACAATGCGAATATTTAGCATTCCATCTTTTAGTTCTACCGTAGAAACTTCCATGTATTCACTTAACTCAAAAATCCTTGTGAATTTACGTGCAGCGATACCTTTGTGGACAACCTCTGCATCTGTTACGGTTGTAATTTCACCTGTAATCCAAAGACTTCCGTCTTCAATGGAAACAGTTAGATCCTTTTTGGTAAACCCAGCAACTGCTAGAGTTAACTGGTAGTTATCTTCGTCTAATTTCAATAAATCATATGGCGGGAAAGCACCATTGTTTACTTTGCTTAGACTATTAAATCGCTCCAACTCTCTGTTGAAGCCAATAAAAAATGGATCCTTGAAAAGATCCAGTGCATACGAACTTACCATCTTTTTCTCCTTTTCAGCGAGTAAGTAGTGCACCCCCTTTTGGCAGGTGCACTAACTATTATAGCACTATCCTAAGATATTGACAAACAGATTTGTCTTTACCCCGTTACCCTCAGCATATTTTCCAATAGATTTTAGATAGTCATATGTTGCTTGATAACTACCCTTGTAATTTTTTGCCCAGTATGCAGAAAATGCAGCGGTAGCAGCAGAAGTTCCCATTGCCCTACCAACACTTGTATTGTATGTGCCCAGAGCATAGAAGTCTAAGTCTGGACCGCCATTACTATAATTTTCTACATTGCCACGCTCTCCTACTGATCCTACAGCGACTGCTTCAGGAGTACATGCTGGTGTATCAACACGAGCAGTATCATAATTATTTCCTGCAGCAAATACTGTGGCTACACCAATTCCTTGAAGAGAAATAATACTTTCTCTAAGTGCTTGGTTAATTGGACAATAGTTTGCACCAGTCTTTAAACGTGTGTGATTTCCTACAGATGCAGAAACTGCAACAATATTAAACTTAGTCTTATTTGTAGAAACCCACTTTAAAGCCTCGTTGACAAGATTATCGTCATAATATCCTTGACGACCTGTGTTTGTCATTGAAACCACACGAATAAAAACAATATTCATGTCTTTATTAACAGCAGATGCAATTGTTGACATAATGGTTCCATGCTGAAAACCATTTTTATATAGTTGTGATGCAGGAAGGCTTGCTGCTCCTGGACCCTCCATAAATGCTTTTCTGTTTGGACAACGGATTTCATAAAGAATACATACTTCATGAATTACATTTACCCTTGATGTGTCAATTGCTGTATCAATAATAACAATTGATGGTTTTTCATTTGCAGATACCGCTGGCAAAAATGCAGCGATAAGAATAACTGCCAATAGCCCCACTATTTTTTTCATTACTACCCCTCTATCATTAATCTAACTACGTGTTGGCATGGGTCGCCTCCTGCTTCCCATTCTTCTAACTCTTCTTCACTCATGTACTGATATCCACCATCATGAGTATTACAGAAAGGTTCTGTTATCCATCCCCTCTCAATTCCATTTTCTATCCAAATGCTAAATTCCTGCTCTTCTGGAGACAGGTCTTCTTCATTTATGTCATTCATCTATTTAGTATATACCTAAATGCTTAGAATGTCAATAGGACCTTTGCAGGATGGAGAGTGATTTATAGCAGCCTGAACTGATGCAACAGCCCTTTTTCTTGTATCTTTTGTTTTTTGTGTAGCATAAAGTGATCCTAGTGCAATATCTCCACCAGACCCCATGGTTAAATATTCTTGTTCATATTGTGTTAATGACATATCGCCAGAGCTATGCTCGTACATTTTTCCACGAACACAAATTATCATACCAAAATCAGCAGTTGGTGATGTATCAACCCACCACTCTTCATAAAATTTCCTAAGAGATTTAAGAAATCTACTATACATAAATTTATCAACACTGCCACGACCTTCAAATTGTGGAGGTACAAATAAATGTCTTATTCTATCTCCATCCATAGATCCAGCATATCCAAATAAATATCCTTCTTTTTTCCAAATCTTTGGGCTTGATCCAATTCCAATAGAGTTGTCATCTGAAATACCACGATCTCCAGCCATCCAAATCTTATTATCTATTGTATCTTTTACAGCGACTATACAGGTCAAGACAGCCCCCTAACTTGGTATTTAGTATATCATCTAACTAAAAATGTGTCAATTACTTAATAGCTTGTCCACATGTTGGACAGGTTTTACCTTTGTTGGTTTTGTTAGGTGATTTTGTAGTAGATTTTTTTTCTAAATTCCCGCCAAACTTAGGACGACCAAAGCCAACGATTGAAATCATTACCCCCGCCTTGTTCTTCTTAAAAGCACGAAGTTGTTTACAAACCTCTCCGCCATTGCGCTGGCTTCCAGATTTCTTAGAAGATGTGTTTCCTTCTATACACCAGACAGTCCCATCTTCATTGTCTTTAATAACAATACCTACGTGAGAAATACGATCAACGCCATCTGATGGGAAATCAAAATAGGCTATATCTCCTGGCTCTGGATCTGCGATGTCTCCATCAATCCATGCTCCTGATTTTTTAAATGCTGCTGCACCACTTGGGGTATAAACAGTATTAGGAACTTTTACGCCAGATACTGATCCGCACCAATTTACGAAACTTCCGCACCATGGTTGGAAGTTTGCTTTCATAAAAGCGCCGTATTTAGTTTCGTTATCTTTTGGACCTTCAATAGTCCCAATTTCTGCTGTAGCAACTTCAATAAGACGTGCTGCTGTTCCTTGTTCTGCCATTACTCTTTGTCCCAATCTGCATCAACTGGTTGCTCTTCTGGCATTGCGCCATCTGGCTTTGCTGCCAAGCGAGCTGCTGTTGCATCGATCTCTGCTTCAAGCTTTTTATCTGCCTGAGTATTTCTGGCATCCATTTCCTTGTTAGCAAGTTGCGCTGTCATGATATCTTTGGCACCAGAGTTTCCAATTAATAATCCAGCAAGTGTTCCTGTAATAAAAGTTGCTACGCTACCAAGAACATTAAAAAACATCTTATCGTTTTCTGATTGTCCTGTGATTGGTTGTGTTACAAATATAAGGGCATACATTATGCCTGTTGATGTTAAAAATAAAATTGAACCTAGCGTTATTCCTAATATAAACTTTAACCTAGCATCTAAATCTGCTGGAGTTAATCTTTCTTTACTCATTTGTTTTCCCCTTCAATTTTTGACAAGTCTTCTGGACATGCCCCATTAGCGGTGCAGATTGGTGGCTTACATTCAGCCCTTTCCCAATTTAATGGATCTTGGCAGGGATAGCGGTAGTGACCATCATAGCCACAGCCCACAAGCAAGACTCCAAGAAAAGCAGTTAGGATTATTTTTACCATAACTACCATTATAGCAGTTATTCGTCTTTTTCCTCACGAAGAGGTATTGTGATAAGCCATAAAATAGTAGCGGCTATTGTAGCAATTCCTACGATTTGTTGAGCGGTACCAGTAAGAGTAAGCCATGCAATAAAGAATCCTAGCAGTGTCCATACCTGGGCAATGCTTTCTTTTATGGCCTTACCAAACCATGAAACAAAGCCTTTAACAAGCCTGTAGGCCAATTCTAGAGCCTTTTTGAGTAAGCCTATAGCCTTTAATAAAGCTGGCTTTGCCTTATTAAGTAAAGGTTTGACCCTATTAAGTAAAGGCTTAAGGTTTGGCATTTTTATTTTAGGTACCGCTGGTATTTTTACCTGTGGAACCTTTATTTTGCCAATAAAGGCCTTTGCTTGGTTAATTAACTTATCTATCATTATCATATTATACCCTCCTTGTTGACATAACTGAACTAATAATATTGGATACCAGAATTACTGGGATAATAACTTCTTGAGCCTTTTCCCTCTGATCATCCGTCATATCTTTGCCCCATTCTGATGGGCTAAACACTTGATCAAAATCTATGTTTGTAAATACACTCAACGGATCTGCTAAGAATGCTTCTGTTTGTACTTCTGTTACCGCATCTGCTAATGTAAATGGCATTGGAGTTTCTCCTGCCTCCGCCTCTCTATCTGAGAACTCAACAAATGCTTCTGCAAGTGCTGGATTAGATTTCATCTGCTCCGCAATTTGTGCAACTTCTGAAGGCTTAATACCAAGGTCTTCTGCTACCTCAACCTTTGCTTCTTGAGTCAAGGCTCTGAGTGTTTGGCTGACTGCTGTTATTTGTTCAGCAGAAAGAGTAACTAACTTATTATCCTTGCTTGTAAGGTTAGCAATAACTCCAGATAAATCTTCTGAAGTTCCCGTTCCCTTTTCAGGAACAAGTGCTGCTAATACCTCATCAGTAATTTCTACATCTGGTTCATTCCAGGGATTCTCTTCTGGCTTTGGATCTGGTCCAGGTTCTGGAGAAGGCTCTGGGGCAGGCTCTTCAGTATTTTCTGGGGCAGGCTCTGGAGTTGGTTCTGGAGAAGGCTCTGGAGTTGGTGGTTCCTCTGGGGTAGGTTCAGGTGTAGGCTGGTCTGTAGGGTCTACTGTAGGCTCTGGAGAAGGCTCTGGTGTAGGAGGCTCTTCTGCTGTAGGTTCAGGGCTTGGTTCTGGTGTTGGTGGTTCCTCAGCAGTTGGTTCTGGACTTGGCTCAGGAGTAGGTGGCTCTTCAGCAGTTGGCTCTGGGCTTGGTTCTGGGGTAGGCTGATTGGCTGCAGCATTGGCTGCTGCTTGTGCAATAGCAGATTGAATTTCTCTTTGTAGTTGCTCGTCATAGTAACGCCATGCGTCATCAATTGCACTATTAACATTACTGATTGCTTGATTGTATGCGCTAATAGCATTGTTTTTATTTTGTAGTGCCGTTACAACATTTAAACTTGCATTCTCGGCCTCAGATGTTTTATTAGTTAAGGTTTGATTGTAACCATTAAGTGTTGATACTGCTTGGTTATAAACATTTAGTTTGTCATTGTATACAGCCTGTGCTGAGGTAACTGCATCAGTTAACTCTTGGCTTGGAGCACTTCCTATAATAGTTTTTATAATTACATTATCAATAACGTACCAGTCATCATTTGCCCAAAAATATATCTCATGAATTTGTTTACCAGGTAGGGCATCTAAAACCTCTTGATGAACAAATCCTGGATAATTTGAATTAACATTGTCTTGAATTGTAAAGTTATATGTTGTTCCATCTGTATGCCTGACCATAGCAGTGGCATCTCCATTTTTTGCATAAACGGAAAATTTAACCTGAGTAACTGCTCCCTCACTCCAATTGGCAACACGAAAAGCAAGTGTTTGACTTGGTAATTTAAGATGTAGTGCTGGTGGGTTTGTATAATCATTACTTGGAACCTGGTCGCTTCCATAAAAATATCCACCATTATTTGTTGAAGTTATTGCAACCTCAGTGCCCACAGAGTTTCCATTTGAGTCTATTGATCCAACTATAAATATACTAAGAGCACCTGCTGGCCAATTTTGTCTACCATTATTTATACTATTATTATTAAAATCTTCTGTTGTGATATCAGTTATTGAGCCAGACTGGGTTGATAAGTTTATGTTGGCTATATCAAGAGCATCTTGGGCATTATTTTTATTAGTTAGGGCAGTTGCAACTACTACTGTCTGTCCATCTACGGCTGATTGGGCTGATGCTTTTTCTTCTCCCGCCGTGGCTTTTAAGACAAGGGACGAATCATATGTGGCAGAGGTCTGAGTTTGTGTTTCTTTTGCAGATACTGCAATGGCATACTTATCTTCTGCTTCTTCAATTAGGGATATGAATTCATCTTTGTAGCCAAGGTCGTCAATGCTATTGTTAAGATCTTGGATTTCTTGGGCTGCCAAGCTTAGTGGGTCATCAGAATAGGCGGGTGACATAAAAAGCCAACCAAATGCAAGCATTGTGGCTGCTGTTATTCTAAATAACTTATTCCTTTTCAAGTAGGGCCCCTAAGTAAACAATATGTCTACCTAGTAATTATACCACTTAGCTATTTAGGATTATCTGTTTTATAAAAACCATTACCTTTAAATTGTACACCAAATGGTGTGAAATGTCTTACCATGTCAGAATCACATTCAACACATGTATAACCTGGATCGTCATCTTTAATTGATCTATGTACTGACATTAATGCATGTGCTTCATCATATGAGCACTTGTATTCGTATACTGGCATTACTTTCCGCTTTTCTTCCTTGCTTTTGCTAACGCATCAAAGTCTTTAATCTTTGTTTCTCCCATATAGCCCCAAGCATGTCCATCTTCGATCATCTTTTGATTAATAGATTTATCTGATCCGTCCAAGAAAACCCAGCCTAAAATGCGACCATACTTTTCAGATGAGTCCATCTTTTCTGTTTTAATTACAACAGTTTTAGCTGAGTCAATTGCATTCTTTAAGTATGCTTTGGCTTCAAGGCCCAATGCTTTTTCCATCTTATCTGTTGTACGACTTTCTGGAGTATCTATTCCAGCTAACCTAACTCTTGAAGTAAATGATATATCAAACCCAAGATCAATATCAACATCAATTGTGTCTCCGTCTACTACCTTACTTACTTTCTTTACATAATATTCAAACATTATTTTCTCCCCCATTTAATTTTATTCCAACCACGCTCATGGAAGTAATAAAGAATTGTTTTTGTTAGTACCTCAAAACTTGCGATTGCTCCAGCCGTAACTGGCTCTTTGGTTATTGCCCAAGATATTACAAAAGTATCTGCTGTTCCAATTATACGCCATGTAATGGCCTTTAATGCAGATCTTTGTTTAGATACATTCATGATGGCCACTCCATATTATTTGGCTTGATAATCCAGCCCCAAACCTTAGATGCCCATCTCCTTACGTTTTTGCGTAGCCGATATAGCATGAATGTCTGCCCCCAAATCTACTTGCTCAATTTTATATCCTACATCACGACCATATACGATATTGGTAATGTTAGGTAGTCTTAATACTAATGCCCCATCCA
>Ga0209353_10000032_pt1 | contig 79893 bp, 76 predicted proteins | sample LauGreSpBDMM15SD_2_FD_187561 | JGI IMG/M metagenome (GOLD analysis project Ga0209353, IMG submission 187561) | Freshwater lake microbial communities from Lake Michigan, USA - Sp13.BD.MM15.SD (SPAdes) (version 2) | ecosystem: Environmental > Aquatic > Freshwater > Lake | place: Lake Michigan... | reverse complement strand
TTTTGATTTCTCCTTAAGAAAAACGGTGTTCTAGACCGTACGCGGTTGGATTTCCGCATAAAACCTACCCTGTGTAAGTTAGACAAAGTATTTATCTGATCAAGAGAAAGGGCTCCGAAGAGCCCTTTAAGTACTGCTAAAATTAGTGATTAAGCGTTAGCAATTTGTACGTATGCGCCAACTGGCGCAACTAGTTTCCACGGAGCATTTTGCCCGGTTGCGTATAAATGATTTGATCCGCCAGCACGAGTTAATGTTACGCGACGAGCAGTTATCTTAGTAGCAAAGTACTCTCCGCCTGCGCTGTCAAGCACCGCAACACTTCCTTCACCTGCTGCATCTGCTAGGGTAGAGCTTAGAGTAACAACTCCAGTACGAGTGCCGTCTGTAACTCGATAACGACGACTTGAAACTTGTTTAATAATATCAGCTCTTAGTGCTGATCCACCCGTTAAGAATGCTGTCATTGAAATGGAATTTACTTGATTAGTTGCACTACCAACTGTGCCGCTCCATGTTAGATTAAATGTAGCGTTAGCTCCATTATTATCAGAACCGGCACCAACAGCAGTAACACCACTTACTGGATTAGTAGGAACAGCTGAGTTTCTAACACCAACTTGTGTTACAGTAAATCCAGTAAGAGCATTGTTACCTGGCTCAACATTACTAGTAACTGTAAGAATTAAAGGTGTAGTCCACCCTGCTCCACTAAATGTAATAGTGTTGCCTATATCGTACCCATTACCAGGGTTTACGATTGTTACACCAGTTACAAATACCGATGTAAAATATTTTTTGTTTAACGGTCGTCCCATTTGTTTCTCCTTTAAGTGACGTTTTAGGTCTACGCGGCGGGAACCGCATAAAACTTACCCTGTGTAAGTTAGACAAAGTATTTATCTGATCAAGAGAAAGGGCTCCGAAGAGCCCTTGCATGTTTACAACAAGTAATTGGATTACTTGAAAGAAACGTTTGAAATGCTAACTTTACCTAAGTAGTCAGCCGCGTTACCTAAAGATGACGCTGTGTTTGTCAACTCAACATAACCATAACGTGTCATAAATGATACGACTGGTTCGAATGTTGCTGGATCAAGCACAACACCAGAACTCATCAACGGAATGTATGGGCAATAGAATGCAGCCGCATCAGACTCTGATGAACCTTTGTAACCGATTAAAACGTCAGTAGCGTCAGTTGCGTATGTGTTAACATAGACTTTCATTGCTGAGTTTAATGTACCAACAAACTTAGTGTTTGTAGGTGCTTCAAATGTACCTTCTGTTGTACGAGCAAATGCGCTAGTAGTAGCAGATTGTAGAATTGTTAAAGCAAATGGACTTACAACTGCCCAGTTACCTGCACCGCGACGTGTACGTTGAGCGATTAAGTTGCTTACGCGATTAATCTGAACAGCCAATGCGGCATGCTCGTCACCAACGAATGTTGCTGTACCAGAAACTGCTGACTGGTCATAAGCTTCAGTTGCTGAACCAGCTAAAGATGCTAATGAAGCTAGGATCTCTTGGTCGATTTCAGCTGTGATTTCTTGTGCCAAAGCAGCCATAACTTCTGCTTCGATATCAATACCTTGTTGCGCTTGAGCATCTTGAGCTGCCTCAAATGTCCAACGTGCTGATAGCTTACGTGTGCGAGCTTCAACAGTTTGCTTCAAGATTTGAATTGACATACGCTTACCTGCGGCACCTTCTAAAGTAGCTGTACTAGCTGCCTTAGCCGCACCAGAAACTTCGTTTCCAGAGTAAGATTCTGCAATTTTGAATGGGCTTAGTGCCTCTTCACCAGCAACAACTCCAGCGCCACTTGATGTATCGCTGTAGCGAACACGTAGAGTGTGGATTTGTCCAACTGGACCAGTCATTGGCTGTACACCAACTAACTCGTTAGCGATAACGGTTGGCATAACGCGACGGATCACTGGAAGGATCACGCGATTTAGTGTTGCAACGTTGCCGGCAGAAGTGGCACCAGCAGTAGGAGATTCCATCAAATACTTGCGAGTATTCTCAAGAGTTACACCCATTACTGATTTTTTAGTGCCTTGAAGGCCTTCTAAAAGAGCTTCCTTAGTTTCTGCCCAACGGCCGTTTAGTAGTTCTGACATTTAAATTCTCCTTAAATTTTTAGTCCAGCAAGGCGACGGATATCAACGATATTGCTATCACTCTCGCTGCTACGATTGCTGTTGGAAACTTTGTTTCCTGTAATTTCTTTAGCCTCTATAAGTGCCTGTTTCTTCTGCGGAGCTTTACCAGTGTTACCAGAGATAACTGATGGTAGATACTTGTCAAAACTTTCTACAAGTCTTGATGTTTTCACACTCTCCATTAATTCACCCATGATTTCTTTTTGCTCTGTGTTTAACGGAGACAAAAGTTCATTCATGATATGTTTACGTTCTTGTGACTCTTTAAGAGCCGCAATCTCTGCTTCTTTACTTTCTACGATTTGCTTTGCTTGTTCAATAACTTCTTTAGCTTCTTGAACAGCATGATCTTTCATGTCTATGACTTTGAGTAATTTTGCAGTTTCTGATTTCTCATTCAGGTAGCTTGCTTGATATTCAGAAGCAAAAGCTTCAAATAACTTGCGGCCAAAATCTGCGCGGCGAGCTGACTCAATGTCTTCTTTTAGTGATGTCATTTCGGAACGTAGTCCCTCTGTTACAACACGGTCGACCATTGTGGCAGCACGTTGAACAAATTGTTGTTTAACCTGCTTGAGTTGTTCACGTCCTTCACGGACTAAACGTACCTTGGTTTCAGCCAAGTCTTGTTTATCTTTATAAAACTCTGCGATTTCTTGAGCAAGAGCTTCTACTACGAATGTTTCTAATGCACCAAACTTTGAAGCCATTTCGACTTGATCTTCATGCAATTCTGCTACTTCAGATGCTAGTTGACGTGTTACAAATTCCTTCATAACACCTGCGTCATTCTTCATCTTAACAGCATACTTTGCTTTCATTTCAGCTAATTGCTTACGGTCTTCAGTGAATTCAACAAGTTCAGTTGATAACTGATCTGTAATCATACGATCAACAGCTTCAATCATTGTTTCCTTGTCATGCTCATACTTCTGAGCAAATTCTTCGCGTAGTTGTTGAGTTAATTGCTCGCGTGACTCGCTGATGCGAGCTTCGAAAGCTAACTCAATAGACTCTTTGATCTCTTCTGAAATCACATTATTTTCAAATAACGATTTTAGTGCATCCAACATGTGATTCTCCTTATTATTGGAGTTTGCCAATTATTGCTAATAGGCTCTCTTTGAGATATTGTTGTGCCTTAGGGTCACCTTTCACCTCTTGCGCTATGCGTAAGGCATTAAGACCACCGCGACTATTCATCAGGTGTTCATAAATTGGTGTGGGATATGCTCCAGGGGCGCTAGGTTGAGCTACCATATCTACTGTGATAATCTCAAAATCTGATACTTCACCGGAGCCGTCATCTTTGACGTTTCCAGATCCGCGGCTTGATACTCCTAATTTCACACCACTTTCTAACATAGTACGAATTAGTTGTCCCATCGGCGTAGGTAAAACCTTTAGTTTACCGTAACCGTTTGGACCGTCCATCCACATATTTGTAATCATGTGTGACACACGGTCCAGGTTAATTTTTAGATCGTCTGGGTGATCTACTTCTCCGAGAACACTATAACCATTTTGAATCTGATCGTTCAGGGTTTTGACAGCCTTGCCAATCTCATTCACAGGGTAAACACGTTGATTAGCATTACGGATACCGCCTTGAATGCAGATACCCGACATGTGCAACGATTTCCCGTCTTTGTCATCAGATTCAACGATCATTTTTGCTTCGTTGAAGCTTAGATTCTCTCGAAGATATTTCATAGATTACTTACGTGATCCGATTAAGCTCTTCTTATCTGGAGCTGTATCGCCTGATCCTTTCTTCTCTGGACCATGGCCTGGCTCTTTCTTCTTGAACGCTGACTTACCAGCATTTGCGCCTGGTACGTTTACGTTTCCGCCGTCTTGTAAAGTAGGCTTGCTACCTTTGAAAACGCCGTTGCCTTTTAGTTGACCTTTGTTAGCTTCAACACCGTGCTCTACTCCGCCGCGAGCGATATTAGACGTTGTGCCGCCCATGTCGTTCTTACCGGCTACGATTGACCTAGCATTTGTGCCGTTGTCGCCGTGCTTTGGTAAAGCAACTTTGTCAACATATTCCATGAACTTAGCCATTTCGTCTTGTTCTTCTGGTGCGCCCATGTCCATATCGTCCATGCCGCCGTCCATTTCTGGCTCAGCATCCATGCCCATATCGTCAGCACCCATATCTGGCTCGTCTTCTTCACCGGCCATTAATTGTTCAAATTCTGCTTTTAATTCTTCTAAAGCGTCTTCTAGGTCCATAACGCGAGTTTCAACATCGCCTTCTTCACCTTCGTCGCCTGACATATCATCTTCTTCACCGTCGTCACTTTCTACGTCGTCAATGAAATCATCAGTAGCATCGCCACCTACATCACCTTCTTCGCTGTCAGCATCATCAGCTTCATCTGCTTCTGCGTCATCTTCTGGCTCTTCTTCACTGTCTTTAGCGAATGGATTTTCACCTTCTTTTAAATTAAAATCAGAATCTAAAAGTTCTTCATAAATTTCGCGGCTTTTTGCAACTACGATATTATGGAAAATTTCTTTTGCTGTTTCTTGATCTTCGTTGATCAACGCCTCAAGCATGGCTTCAAATTGCGTACGGTCAGTCATTGTTCTTTCTCCTGTGAATGATGGTTACAAGGCTGTATTATATTTACACTAATATTACAAAAGTGGTATAATATAGCCGCAAAACGACTCGTTTTGTTAAAATTCTTGATATTTATGCCGCTGGGGCAGGTGTGTAATACATTGAATGCACAAAGTCTAACTCACGTTCTTGTTCTAATATATGTGCTTCACTTGATTTGCGCAACTCATTGATTTGTTTTAGACTTAATCGTGTCTTACGAGTATCTTTCCTGCGCATAGTCGTCATGTCACGGTCAGCAGAATATCTAAGGTCGTTAGCTACATTGCGTGTATCAGGATCAATATAAAACAATTCTCTAAGTATCATAATGATATTTATGCTATTGGCGGTGTTGCAGGAGCCGTGCCCACTGCGGTTGTACCACCTTCGGTGCCTGGCTCAAGATCACCTGTAATATCATCAGGAGCACTTAGGTCGCCTGCGGCACCTAGGTCGCCTTCAATACCTGCGGCACTTAGTCCTGCTGAACGTAATTCGCCTGCACTGTCAGTCATTGTAGGCTGTCCTTTGCCGGACTCTTCGCCCCATAGACGTTCGTTGTCTGCAATTTCTTCGTCTGTTAAGCCTAAGAAACGTTTTAATGCAAAACGTTTTGACATAAAAGGAACTGCTTGGATAGTGTTAAATGTATTAATACGTTCGCCGTCAAGCGCACTTTGACGTGTGCTTGCAAAGTTTAAAGGCGGATTAAACTTCAATTCAAACAAGTTTGCGTCAATATTAACGCCTCTTGTATGCATGTAAATTTTAAATTCATCGTCAAACACACTGGTAATAAGTGCTTGTAAACGTTCGCAATATTTGTTAAAACGCAGTTCTTGAATGTATGCTGTGCCCACACGGCCGTCATTAAATGACGCTTGACTGTCATCTGCACCGGTTGGCAAGTAGCTTGATGGAATACGTAAACCACGGAATAACTTGTTAGTAAAGTACTTTAAATCGTCAATCTCGCCTAGATTAGTACCACCCGGTAATGTTTCTACTTTACTGCCGCGACCTTCTGCTGTTTGCGGAAAGAAATAGTCTTCGTTGATGCTTAAAGGATTGTAAGCGGAGTCTATGACATTTTGTCCACCACCCGTTTGACTTGGTATGCGGCGTTGGTGAATCTCATTCTTTACACGCTCAACGAAGGCCATGGCCATGTGACTTGGCATATTACCAACGTCAATATGAAATACTCTGCGCTCAGGAGCACGTTGTATACGATAGATTAAAATAGCATCTTCAAGTAATTCTTTTTGCTTGTAGACTTTGAAAATGTTTTCAAGTAAGCTGTTACCAAATGGAAAGTTATTGTCTAAACCTTCGCTTAGTGACAGGTGAACAATGTGTTCAGAATCAATTGCATGTTCAGTTTCAGTTGTTCCAAAACGTGATCCTGCACTGCTACCATATGGACTTGAGCCGCCTTTGTTGTTGCCGCTAGAGCCTGGATATCCTCCAGCGCCGGCTAGACCACCAGTACCTTGTCTTGGATTAATATTAGGAGTAATTTGTGTTGCAACTAAGTCCATAAAGTTAGGAGCAAGGTCTTTGACAACATATTGTTCAGGCTTCTTGCCATCGCTTTCGTTAACGATTACTTTGCTAATTTTGCCCGGATCAATGTATGTCCACTTTTGATTTTCAGGATCACGGATAAAAAATGCATCACCGTACTTGAACGTGTTACGTACAATACGGAAGATTCTTGTTTCAAATTTTTGTAGACGAGACCATTGTTGCAGGTACTCTGCAAGTATTCTAATTTCTGAGTTTGTTGCTTTGTGACGCCATTGTACTGAAAAAGGAGTCTTGCCGTCTTTGTTTTTTTGTGTGCAAAACTCTGCTAAAATATCTAAAGCCGCATTAACTTCTGGGTCGCTATCCATAACTTCATACTGTTGATAACGCTCAACTCGGTTTGGACTACCAGTATACACATCAGGAAGATAGCTTGAGTAATTACTCTTAGCTGGGCCTGCTTTTGCAGAGCTTTGCCCGTTGGTTGTACTCAAAGATGTTCCAACAGGTACTGGTGTAAAATATTTTTTCCAACTCATCTATTATTCCTTAGGCAAGCATATTGCCGCTAGTTTTAACGGCTCTAACATTTTTATAAGTGCCGTCTTCAACGGCCGTGATCAATTGCTTAACACTAGTATTTAACATATCGATACCTCTAGATAGTGCAGATTCGAAGTCTGTACTATTTGAAGTTGATGATTGTGTGCCTGTTGGTTGCGGAATTGTTGAGCTGATTGACGTTTTAAAATTACTCAATAACGATTGAAAATCGTTTGCTGACGGCATACTATTTTTGGCTTCATTCATTGCCATCTTAAGGTCATTTTGCATACCAGACATCATTACAGGTAATTTTGTCACTGCTTGATCAAGCAAGCCCATAGATACTGTATTTGACTTAACAGAACTTTGAGCTCCTACTTTTAATATCTCCGGGCCCTGCTCTCCGACCCAACCTTGCCAGCCTGCTGGAATAGCTTCGTCGCCTAGTGCTTTGCCGCCGGCGGCAGGTACGCCACCACGATTCCTCTCTGACACGTTCTCCTTATTTGTTGATACACCGGTATATCCAAGAACTTCAGTGTTAAACTGCTTTAATAATGAGCTTACTGAAAGTTCAGCTTGTGTCCTATTTTGAAGAGCTTGATTTAAACCTTCAAATTTACCAATACTAATGCCTATTGTGTTATTCACACCAGCAAGTGTTTCACCAAAGCCGCTAGATAGTTGTTTCATCAATATCTCGCCTTTGTTTATAGTTTGGCTTAGTTCTTTATCGGGATCATAACCAGGTTCGCCTTTCTTCTTTAGTATCCTGTCCTCAGCAAATACCTCTTTCATTCTTCTCAGCACCTCACCTGAATCTTCACCGGTACGTGCGGCTTCTACTCTAGCTTTTTGAAGCACTAGTAAATATTCTTTTGATCCTGCAATAATTTCTCCAGAGATTGCCATGATGTCGCTCTTACCTTGAGCCGACATCACTGCAAATTGTTTAAGTGCGGCTTTGTCTTCAACAAGATTTGCCATTCTAACATCAATCTCTTCTTGTAATTGTTTACGTTTTGCCGCATCTGTTTCTTTTGAAAGTTGGGCCATTAATGCTGTAACACCCGGCGCTGCCGCATCCAATGCGGCTGCAATTTTTGTTCCTTTTTCGCTAACTACATTACCTTCGCCAACTGTCATTTCTGTCATCAAATCCGCCATGCCCTTACCAAATTTACCCATGGATGTAAGATTATCTTTGTACGCTGTTTGTTCTTCTGCTGACATGGCCATCAACATGATTTCCATTTCATTCTTTTGCATCTGTGTTTCCATTGCTTTTTGTTGTTCCTGGCGACTCTTACCAGTCAATCGAGCAATATTGTCCATTTCGATTCCCATAGCAACAGCGGCATCAATAACACTTTTCTTTGACGCAGTATCGGTCATACTAAGATTGCGCGACATTGATGCAGACAATTGCAAAGTACGATCAAAGTCGTCAAGACCAGCTACTTTAAAACCATATACATCTTTGTTTTCATTAATTTCTTGAAGCATTCCTAGGTAAGCTAATGCAGAATTGGTTGCAGTACCTGATAATCCGCCTAGTGATTTTCCAGCGTCGTTAATAAATCGTGTAAAGCCCGGCAGGCTCATATGTGCGCCTAGTACCGACTGACTAAACAATCCTAAATTTTGACCAAATGTAAATCCGCTTTTACTAACATCCATCATATACTTGTTAGTATCAAGAGCAACACCCACCATTTGATTACCAAATTGTCCAACTGCTCCGCCTACTGGACCAAACAAGCTAATCACTTTATTAATATCGCCGCTCGCTTGTATTAACCCGTAGGTTCCTTGAGTTAACAAGCCAACACTTGCTACTAGATTGTTAGCGCCAGTAAAGATTCGGCCAAGGTCTTCCGCGACCCCGCGACCACCGCCGGCGGCGGACTGTTGGCTATTGTTTTGCTGGCCAAAGCTAGATGTCCGAACACCGGTTATTCCAGCTACAATACCATCAGTAAGATTTTGTATGGAACGGGTGGATAGATTAACTTCTGCATTCATTATTTTTTCCTAGAAAACTGCGTATATAAATACTGTATGATATATTTATCCGGAGCCCAAAATGGCAAATAATCCTTTACAGCAGTATTTTAGACAACCCAAGATCTTTATTAGTTTACCTAGCCAGGGGATATACAATAAACCTGGGAGTATTTCCGGTGATGTTGCTAGATTACCAATATTTGGTATGACTGGTATGGACGAAATTTTAATGAAAACTCCAGATGCATTACTAGCAGGAGAAAGCACAGCTAAAGTTATTAATAGCTGTTGTCCATCAATTGATGATCCATGGGATTTATCATCATTAGATACTGATATAATGTTAACTGCAATTCGTATCGCTACATATGGCGGCATTATAAACATATCAAATGACTGTTCTAACTGTAAAACTCCAAGTGAATACGAATTAGAATTATCTAAGTTAATTGATCATTACAGTTCTTGCAAGTATGATAACAAACTAGTATTAGATGAACTTATAGTAATTCTTAAGCCGTTGTGTTATAAACAAACAACGGAATTTGGCATACGTAATTTCCAACTACAGCAACAACTGACACAAATTTCTGCAATTGAAAATACTGATGAGAGATCTGCCGAGCTGAATAGAATTTATCAACAGTTAGCAATACTACGTAATGATGTGTTTGCTGAAAATATTGAAAGTGTTGATACTGGCAAAGTAGTTGTTGCTGAACGTGCGTTCATTGTTGAGTGGCTAAACAATGTTGACCGTAGTGTAATAGCGGCAATTACGGCCCATATTGAATCAAATCAAAAAACTTGGCAAGCGCCAGCCCACAATGTCAAATGTAATAATTGCGGACATGAAGATGCACTAGCAATTGATTTAGACCAATCAAATTTTTTCGTCAACGCCTAATTAAATTACCCGCTTCTGAAATTGAAGAATATTTAGTTAGGCTCGAAAGAGAAATAGCAGACTTTAAAAAAGAACTTGCTAGAATAAGTTGGCACATGCGGGGAGGCGTTACGGTTCAAGAGCTCCTGCACATCTATAGTTTTGATGATCGAGAAGCTTATTACGATATTATAAAAGAAAATATTGAAGCAACTAAAGTGTCACAGATGCCGTTAATTTAGTGCTTGCCCAGTGGCCGCATTATATCTAGTTTGACCTGGACGCGGTGCTGAAGGAGCCATTGGCTCAGCTGGAGGCGGCGCTTTATCAGACCCAATAGCAGTTAATATCTTATCGTAACCTGTTTTAGTAAGGCCACTTAGTATGTCAGCAACGAATCTAAAACCAGCAGCCGCTAATGTGTCACCAACCACCCACTCAGCAAATGCTTGACGACCAATATCAGAATCTAACCAAGCAGTAAACGCTAGTTTAGCACCAGCGCCCAAGCTATTAAACATTGCTGACATCTTATCTCCACCTAAGAATGGCAGTTGTTGTATACCGTTTCTACCAAATACAAATCCTGATATCTTTCTACCGGCCCACAATGCTAGGATCTTTCTTACGCACACATCGATATGATGCTGTGTGTCACCTTGTAGCAATTCAGGGTTTGCCAAGTATTCAGGATCTTGTTTTGAATCCCATCGTGCATAGTCTGCATTAATCGCTAATACGCAAGTGTATATAGGTTCAGCAATACCGTATAATTTTAAAAGATTATCAACCATGTCAAACTTGGAACCTAACCATCCTTTGACAATTTGAGCGTTAGTGCCAACCTTGGCCAATGCTCCAGTTGCTTGACCGGCTTCTTTGGCAAAAATTTTGGCGGCTTGTTTTTTGGCTGAATCGATAACTGCTTGAGGAATTCTTGCGTTGACAGCTTGCTTCTCGCCTATCAAGATTGCATCATCAACTTTAGTCCCCATTTTTATAGCTGTTTTTGCCCAAGCCTCACCTAACTCAGCGGCAGCAACTGATGCTTCTTTACTAACCAGTTGTTTGCTAATCCATAATAATGCATCATCAACACCGGCATATACACTAGGGCCACCTCGTTCCAAGGCTCGGGCTAAGTAGCTTAGGTACATGCTTACTTGTTCATTCAGAACTCGGCTTTCAGTAATAATTTCAGTTACTTTCATATATTGTCTCGCAGTTAGATATTTATCTACTGTATTAAGATGAACTAAAGTTCATCTGCTTTTCGCTTGCGCTCAAGCATATTGTTTTCTTCTTTACTTATTAAGAACTGTTAAGTGCGAAGCACTTTAAATATTATCTAGATTGTTCAGTCACACTTTGCCCTGGCGGGCAAAAATGTTAACATTATCTGAGTTGAACATGTCACACTAGCGTTACAGCGTTACAGAGGCGGTTGTCCGGTACCTCGAGCTGAGTCTTTATACAACGGCGGGTCCTAACATGTACGCTAACACACATCAAGCCGTGGGTATTTCTCCCTCTTTTAGCCTTTTTAATCGGTTTGCATAAACTAAACGGGTTATAGGCATATCCCATCCTCATCCTTGCGGGTAGTAGTTTACTGGTCTGTCGCCAAGCAGATACTCCTTACCGTCACACATCAGAACGGATTCAGGGCACAATGTCAACGCCTGTGCGGGCTTATTTGGCGATTAAACAGCCTGAATTATTAGCCTTTGAGTATATGTGAACCATGTACACGGACACTAATCTGGCCGTTGTAATAGTCTTTTGATTCTAGAACTTTGCGTGTGAATTGTTCTCTGGCCTCGATGTAAGAGCATTGCGCCTTGCTTGTGCAGTAATATAGGATTTCTCGAGTGAAGTTTTCTTTGCCTAATTTCAATACGTCCACGTTTAATTCTAGATTCGAGCCATAATAATCTCGCCAATCTGAATCAATTTTTGACCGTATTTTCTTTTTTTTCTTAGTTCCGTTCTTAAGTTTAACCACTTTGTAAGTAGTCTTAGCGAACTTGGCTAATTTTTTGCCTATATATTTGCGTCCAGAGATGACATTTGTTATCAGATATACGAAACCAACACATTCTTCGGGAAGTGTTTCAATGATTTCATTTTGATAAGTCCATGACATGAAGTAGTTATCATTGGTTACCTCGGTGCCTGTATAGTTTTGATTGTGTATCGAGTTTCAATTTGTGCCTGTAGATATTTTGCTAGTAATTCGTGGCCTTCTGCCAACGGATGCCCACCGGGCCCGTAGGCTACTGTGTTGTATTGTAATAAAATAGATTTCAAACTAAAATTTAGCATATGACGTGTTAGGTCTACATTAACAGTCAGTTGGTGTGCATATTCTTCAAAGTCCTTAATTTCAATAAACGATTCTAATGTTGTATACGGATTAGGAAATACACTAGTTCCAAAATACGGAACACCGTTAACTTTTAGAAACGAATCCATCATAATAAGTTGATGCAACCATCGTACTAGATCAGATTTGTCCGAAGAGTGTTTAGCCCATATCTCTACAACTGCCCGAGGAAGGTGCGCTTCATCTGTACTGACATAGGGCCGATAAAAATCTCCGTGTTGGTCCGGGAGTTCAAATCGTTGCAATTGACTCCAAGATAACAATACAAACGGCTTTTGCCCCTCCATTTTTAATCTTGTAATATCTCTAAGAGTTGTACGACTGATGTAGTCGTTGCCAGCACCTGCCATCGATCCGTCTACTAATTCTAATCCTAATGCATTGGCTAGTAATCGAGGAAAGTAATGTGCTTTTCTATAATCCTCATGCACCACAGCAAATTGATCAGTAACATCTGATGTAGGATCAACAAGTTCACTACCGTGAACCCACGAGTCACCGTTGGTGTAGAGTACATCAGCAATAATTGTCTGCTTGCTAGTCATTATTCTTACGCCGTTCCTTACGAGCTAATAGCTGTGCTTCTTTTTCAATGCCCCACTCACGGACAGCAACTCTGCGAGCACTACAAATTTTTCTAATCTCACTTAATTTTTGACGCAAGCGTATGCCCGAAGCTTTGGTGCCTTCGTTGACCCACTGCTGATTAGCTTCAAAGTATTCTCTGAACTTGGTCAACAGTTGTGCATGTAACTCTTCGTCCTGATGCATTACTCAGTGATCTCCAAATCATTTGCGTAACTAGTGAATCCGTTTTCTTTAATAACTTTTAGTACATTATTAACACGACCAATGAGTTCATCTTTGTGGCTGATTAGGAAAATATTTTTCTGTCGCTCACGTGCCATCTTTTTAAGCACAGCCAGTGCTGATTCAACACCTGACGCATCAAGCCCGTTGTCAATTAGCTCGTCAACAAACAACAAGTTGATGTTCTGATACAGACTTTCCCACACATCACGGAATGCCCATGACAAGCCAAGTATAAGCCTATTACGTTCGCCACGTGACAGGTTGTCAAAGTCTAGATCTTGTCCTAACTGTGTGATCTCAACATTAAGATCGTTTTGAAATTGCACAGTATGTGGTAATCCCATCCGATCAAGATAGTAGGTTAATCTGTTATTAAGATAAGCCAAGTTCTGGTCAATGATCTTTTTACGGATAAAACTGTCCTTACTGGTCAGCAGTTTAAGTAAAAACTCTTGATGCTCTTTTAAATTATTAAGTTCGTTAACGTGATCCCACGTGATTTCTTGCAAGGCAGTGCTGGTTAACTCGTCAATTTGTTCTTGATATGGGTCAACTTCTCCGGCTCTAACAGTTAATTGAGTTTCAAGAGTTTTAAGATTGTTCTGATGTTTAAGAGCCTGTTCAATACTATCGTAATATGTATTAGGACGTCCATTAATATCGCCAATGCCACTAATCTCTTTAACAATCTTAGCAAGGTCAGCAGAGACTTTATCAAAGTATTTCATTGCTTCGCCCAGATGCTGTACCGCACTGTTGGACATTTCTTCATGTTTGTGATCATGTAGTTCTTGTTCGCAAGCGTGACACTTTTTGTCTTTCAACTTAGCAAGCTCGTCATCGTACTTTTTTACGCTTCTCTCCGCTTGCGCTATCGCGCTATCTAACGTAGCCCGCTCCTTGTTCAAACTCTTTAGTTTAGCGGCTTGCTCTTCATAAATTTTAAGTGCGGCATGCTTCACTAGTTCAGTATCAATGTCTACACTTTCTAATTCAATAATAGCTCGACCGATCTTTTCTAGATCAGTATCGTGTTGAGTATTCCAAACAGTTTGTCTTGTCAGTAAGCTGTCAATACTTAATTGTATCTTATCGTTTGACTTCTTAGTAGCTTCAATATCAGCACTTGCTTGTACAATAGTGTCTTTAGTTTCACGGATTAGTTCTTTAAGAGTATCCGCTTTCTCAGAAAGTATAGTAATACCAAGAAGCTGTTCGATAATTGCACGTTGATCTGCCGCCCGCATACTTAAGAACGGTTCTGTGTAAGTGTTTAGAGCAACAATATGCTTGAACATGTCGTGACTCATGCCCAACAACTCATCTAAGTCCTTTTGAGTTTCACGCATGTCGCCCTGTGCGTCATCACTTTCTTCACCATCTTGCTCAACATCGTTGACATAAAACTTCATTAACGTTGGCTTGCGCCCTCGTTCAATGCGATAGTCAGTGCCGTCTTTATTAAAAGCCAGGGTGACTAGCATGTTTTTGTTGTTAATCTTGTTGATTAGATTATCTTTCTTAATATTTGTAAGTGCAGTACCAAACAAAGCAAAGCTCAACGCATTAACAATGGTTGTTTTACCAGTGCCGTTACGGCTTCCGCTGTCATCTCCGCCCATATCTAAGTTTTCGCCCAGTACAAGGGTTAAATTTTGTTGTGCAAAGTTGACTGCTTGGGTTTGATTCCCAACACTCATAAAGTTTTTAACAGTAAGTTCTTTTATTTTTAAGGTCATAGGCTATGGTATATTGATAGTAGCGTGTTCTTATTATACGTGTCGCTTTCAATGTTTACAAGCTGACTGGACACAATTTGATCTACGCTTTCAAATGCTTGAATATCAATATCGGTATTAATCTCAACATTCTTTTTTTCTGTAATTAAAGTAAGTTCACGGATACTATAATCTGACATAAACTTTTCTTTAATAAAACTTGCCTCTTCGTAAGTAATATCAATATCTAAAGTAACACGTAAATGTTGTTTTGGCAGTATCAGTGTGTCAGCTTCGTCGATTAATCGACTCAGTGTTATGGTTCTAAATGTTGGTTGATCTGGCCACGTGTGATATTTAGGTTTACCATCCCACTCTAATATCATCATTCCACGGTCATCATCCCACGTGTCAGCATAGTTGTGCGGGAAAGCATTACCAATATAGATCATGTTCTTTTGTTGCTGACGTTTGTGAAAGTGTCCGCTGAATCCTAGTTCGTAACTTTCAAAACTATCTAGTTGAATTTCACCGTGATCTGGCATCTGTACCATAGCGTTCATAAAGAAGCTGGGCAATTCAAAGTGTCCAAAGATATACTTGCCACCCTTTTTACCTATTGAACGCCATTCATCTCCAACTAACCACGGGCACATGGTAACATTACCAATGGTAGTAGGTTCGTGAACAATAGTAATCCCGGGAATGTACTTGCCAAACTCTACAGAATGTATATCTCGCTTGTCTTTATAATAAAGATCGTGATTGCCAGGAAAGAAATAAAACTTATCAAATGCTTTACCTAGTTTTTCTAGTGCGCGAAGTGAATAGTCCATGGTAGTGATGTTAAGACTATTACGATTATGATGCCAGTCACCCATAAAAATCCCAACATCACAGCCCTCTTCTTTGGCTTTGGCAATGTACCAATCTACAAAATCTTCGCAGTCTTGGTTGTGCGTTGAACTATTAGATTTTAATCCAAAGTGTATGTCGGTGAAACAGGCAACTTTCTTAAACAGTTGGTGCGTCATTGGTTGGTTCATTTGTTGTGTCCTCTGCATGGCGTTTTAAAGCGGCTTCGTGTTCGCCTTGCCCGGTTCTACTGTAGCTTGGGTTCATGCCATTCATTTCTAGAATGTCATCTCGAATGTTTTGATTGCGTTTTTCAATGTTGATAACTCGAACAAAACTATTAGTAACTGCCGCAGTAAAATAAGCAAACGGATTATCTGATTTGCTCTCGTCAAACTGTAGTCCGATCTGCGTTAGCTGTAAGATAGCTTGCCCCTTCATCTCATCATTATAGGTATAGCCGCGAACGTTACCCCGTGTAGCATACCGCTCACAGAGTTTAATCATCATACGGGCAAGAGTAGGAGTAATACAACCAGCGTCTTTATCAAAGTAGCCCTTTTCCAAGTCTCCCTTCCAATGACTCTTACCAACACATTCAATTACATCTACATCGTTAAATTTAAAGTGTTGGAATGGTGGAAAGTTAACTTTATCTCTATGATCAGCAAGGCTTTTAGGATTTTTCTTGCGTGTACTGTTAAGTGGAATATGGTCAAAGCTCATAATTCTAAATACTAGCTCTTGCTTGGTAATCTTTTTATAGTCAACTTCGCAATCAGCCATCTTAACTTTTTCGCCAGACGCTTTCCGTTTGGCATAATCTTGATCACCTAATCGTTTAGCTTTATTCCGTTTTGCTTCTGCAATAGTTCTAATATTAATTTTATCCAAACTGGGTAGAATAATATCGTATTGGTGATATGCTGGGTTGGTAAAACTACAATATGACGCCTTACTTCTATGTATTTCTAACAACATATCCTTGTTGTTTAGGTAATTAACTTTTGGTGCTCTTGGTATCAATGTCATTAATCGGTCTCCGGATGTTGTATTATAAACTACGCACATTAAAAAGTCAACTAAATATTAGCCAAAGGGGAACATTATGGCATTCACAAAAGGGCAAGGTATAACATCAAAAGCAGTACCGTCTAACTCGTCGTTTAGCACGGCTTCACAGGCTAGAAATGTAGCTAACAAACTGGGTGGCGCAATTTCCGCAATTGGTGCTGTTAGTAATATTGGTAGTGCTATTCGAAGTATGAATTTGCCCGCCGGCGGCGAAGTTCTTGGCGACCTTGACAGTGCATTTTCAAGTTTTGGCGGTGAATCAAATGCAAACGATTGGCGTGTCAGATTAAGTATCCCTAATTGGACTAGTTTTAAACGCAGTCCTGTGTTAACACCATTAAAAGATGCTGGCGGTTTAATATTCCCATACACTCCCCAGATATCTATTAAGTCTGGCGCAAAATATTCAGGTGAATCCCCAACACATTCAAATTATCCATTCCAGGCATTTAAGAATAGTGACCCTGGCACAATTGAAATTACTGCACCAATGGCTGTTGAAGATCCCGCACAGGCACTGTATTGGATTGCATGTGTACACTATTTACGGTCAGTGTCCAAAATGTTCAGCGGATCTGATATGAAAGCCGGTAATCCTCCGCCTATTGTATTTTTAAACGGATACGGCAATTATGTTTTTAAGAATGTACCAGTAGCTATTCAAAGTTTTAGTTGTACATTGCCTAATGATGTTGATTATATTGCATGTGATGTTGTTGGCAGTGCCGCAGGCGATGTACAAGGAATAACAGACAGCATTGGCGGATTAGCAGATACGTTAGGAGCCGCTATTCCTGGCTTCTCAGCTCTCGGAGCAATAAGTAACATTGCAGGGGGTATCGGCCAGGTAGCAGGATTGTTAGGAGCATTTGGCGTTGGTGGAACAACCAGCGGCGGACAAGCGCACGTTCCAACAAAAAGTCAATTTGTAATTACACTAGTACCAATGTACAGCCGTTCAAGTTCACGCAAATTTAGTTTAGATAGATTTGTAACCGGCGGATATTTAAGTAGTGGTTTCGGATATATTTAAAATGGCAATATATACTAATACAAGTCCGTGGTATAACACATCAGTTACTCAAAATTATCTTGAGCCGTTGTCTATCAGAGCGGTCAGTGCAGAACCTGATGACTTTCTATATACTATAGAAGCACAATACACAAATCGTCCTGACTTACTTGCCTTTGACTTATACGGCGATGCGTCTCTTTGGTGGGTATTCACCCAACGCAATATGGATGTGTTACAAGATCCTATTTTTGATTTTGTACCGGGAAAGAAAATCTACATTCCAAAGAATAGTAGTTTACGAACAGTATTAGGAATTTAATATGGGAATTTTAGATGCGGCAACATCTGCAGTTGGTACCTTAACCGGCGGAATAGGCGGAATGTTTAGCGGCCTTGGCGGAGTATCTTTGCCATCACCAAATATTTTATCTAAGTATGCAAGTTATGATTATATTCTAAGTCTTAGTGCAATGACTATTCAAGATTTTAATTATCCAGATATTTCTTACAAAGCAGGTAAGGTACTTCCAATAATTTGCAAATCTGGTGGCGCAGATCCTAACAACCGTGTGCAAACGGCCTACGGAAAATTTGAATTTTATCTTGACAATCTTACATTTGAAAGTATTATTGGACTTGCAACAGCAAAAACAACCAGCGTAACTACTGTACAGTTTGATATATATGAGCCGTATAGTATGGGAACATTTATTCTAGCATTGCAAACAGCCGCATACCAAGCAAAATTTGAAAACTTCCGTGATGCACCGTTCTTGTTAACTATTGAATTTAGAGGTAACACTGAACAAGGCGCAATTTCAAACATTCCATTTGCGGCTAGACACATTCCTATCAGACTTACTACAGTTTCAATGAAGGGCGATGAGAAAGGATGCCGTTACAATGTTATGGCGTATGCCACACAAGGGCAAGCATTGACTTCTCGCTACGCTAATTTAAAAACAGACACTACTATTAAAGGTAAAACAGTTCAGGAAGTATTACAAACAGGCGACCAGAGTTTACAAGCTGTTGTGAATAAAAGATTAGAGGAGTACATTGACAACAAGACAGTTAAAGTTGCTGATAAAATTGTTATACTATTTCCTAAAGAGGAAGCACTTGCCAGCGGACAAGTTGCCGCTGCCGGTGGCGGTTCAGATAAGAAAAGTTCTGCAACATCTCTGCCACAACAAATCACTAGTGACTCCGCCTCAATATTTAAAAAATTAGGTATAAGCGACACTACCTTGGCGCAAGCCGCGGGCAATGTTAATGCCTTAGGTGCTGCCGATATGGGATGGGGACTTGCCAGACAGTCCGACCCTGCAGGAGCCAAAGAAGCACTCATGGTTTCTGAAGATGGTAACACTTGGTCTCGAGGAAAGATGGTAGCTAATCCTAAGGAAGGCGTATTAAAGTTTAGTCAAGATATGGATATACCGGGTGTTATTAATCAAGTGTTATTGACTAGTTCATATCCAGAAAAAGCATTAGCAACAGCTGGATTAAAAGCAGACACTGGTATGCGAGTATGGTGGAGGATTGATACACAAGTTTATATTATTAACTCTGCAGAAAATTTACCAAAAAATGGCACATATCCCCGTATCATAGTATACCGTGTAGTAGAATTTGATGCGCACTCAAGCAAAGCAGCCGCAACTAATTCTAAAGCACCGGGATTTGACAACTTAAAGAAACAAGTATGTAAACGTTACGATTATATCTACACAGGTAAGAACACAGAAGTTATTAAATTTAATATTGATTTTAGTATTGGTTTTGCTAACAGAATGGCCGCCGACAGATTTAAACATTCGCAAGATGTAGAAGCGGCCGGCCCGAAAGCGTCCGACACTAAAGAAGACAAAAAACCAATTACAGAAACTGCTGACGGAGCCAAGCCTGGCACCCAGCCCGGCGCAATTGCAACACAAACTAGTCACGATTTAACTGACACTAGCTATGATGCCAAGGGAGGCGGCGGCCAAGAAACAGCAGCCAACAGAGCGGCCCGTGTATTTCATGATGCCCTTACTAAAGGTAAAGACATGTTGATGTTAGATTTAGAAATCTGGGGAGATCCTTACTGGATTGTGAACAGCGGCATGGGCAACTACACAGCAAAACCTGTTAAGGGAGTTAAAGATCTCAATAAAGATGGATCAGTAAACTGGCAAACTAGTGAAGTTGACATATGGGTCTATTTCCGTAGCCCGTTAGACATTAATCAAACTACAGGAATGTACGATTTTAAATCACCTAACCATACAGAAGATATGACACTGTCTACTAAAGCAGGCCCGGTAATTGGTTTTAGCGGATTATATTGTGTTACACTTGTAAAAAATAATTTTAATAAAGGTCAGTTTAGACAAACATTAACCGGCTACAGAAGAAATGCTCAAGAGCTTACAAAAACAGCAACTCCTGCGCAGACATATAACGTATCTACACCATCGCCGGCGCAGTCCGGTGGTGAACGTGGAACAAGGGGTGGAGCATAATGGACGGCTCTACTAACGAAGACCACATCTCGTCAACAACCGCTACTGTTAAAGCTGGATTGTACTTGGGTACAGTTGTTGCAAATCTTGACACAACCTATATGGGAGTGTTGCAAGTACAGCTTCAACGACCAACCGGTGGAAACACAACAGCAGGACAAATTGTTAACGTAAAATATGCCAGTCCTTTCTTTGGTAGTACCGGCGAAGAATACGTGTCTGATGTTGACGACTACGAAAACACGCAAAAGAGCTATGGCATGTGGATGGTACCACCTGACACTGGCACAACTGTAATTGTTGCGTTTACAAATAACGATACAAAGTATGGTTATTGGATTGCTTGTGTACCTGACCTTTCAATGAACTTTATGGTGCCAGGCTTAGCCGCAACTAAATTTATTAGCCCTGACTCACTTACAGTTGACGGCAAAAGAGTACCAGTTGCAGAATACAATAAAAAATATAATCCTGGCACACAATCAGACCCAACAAAAATTAACAAAGCTCAACATCCATTTGCAAAAATATTAGAGTTGCAAGGATTGTTAAAAGACGATGTACGAGGTATTACAACTAGTGGTGCCCGCAGAGAAAGCCCAAGCAATGTATTTGGTATTTCCACCCCAGGTCCGTCAGATAAACAATCTGGTGCAAAACGTGGCCCTGTTGGCAAAGAAGGAGAGCGTGTTAATAATTTTCCTGTTAGTCGAATGGGCGGCACAACGTTTGTTATGGACGATGGCGATGATAAATTTCTACGTAAAACTCTAGCAGGTGAAGGTCCTCCGGAATATGCATCTGTTGAACAGAAAGAAACTGACGGTGATATTAAAATTCCGCACAACGAATTATTTAGAATCCGTACCCGTACCGGCCATCAGATACTATTACATAACAGTGAAGATTTGATTTACATTGGTAATGCAAGCGGAACATCATGGATCGAATTAACTAGCAACGGCAAAATTGATATCTATGCAAAAGACAGCATCAGTATCCACACTGAGGAAGACATTAATTTTACTGCTGATCGAGATATTAATCTCGAAGCTGGTAGAAGTATCAACATGAAAGCAGCCACTGATTTTTATTTAGAAACAGTTGGAGATGCTTCAATAATTATTGGTAAAGATGGAAAATTAACAACTACTGGTAATTTAGATATCAACACAACAGGACATAATTGGTTCACAGCAGGGCAGTCAACAGAAATAAAAAGCGGTGCAAATCATGTTGAAACAGCAAAAGAAATTCATATGAACGGCCCTGAGGCGTCGCCTGCTGTAGTCGCAACTAAGTTACAACCCTTTGATGTACCAGGTCCAGCCGGAACACAAGTGCAATCAATTATGCTACGTGTACCGCAAGCTGAACCGTGGGAACATCATGAAAATTTAGATCCTATAAACTTTACTGCTCCTAAAACTGACATAACTACAGGCGCCGCAATACCAACACCTAAAGCATGGAACGAGTATTCTATAAAAACAGACACCTTTGAAAAGTTTCTACCGCCTGAACCGGCACCAGGAGATCAAGCATGAGTTCAAATCCAAGATTATATGATAAGATAGTTTTAAAACCAGGAATGCGCAGTGACAACGTTACGCCTAAGATGTACAAAGGTTTTAGTACAGTTAATGCAGATACTGAAAATTTTGCCCTATACGATTTTCAATTAATTCAGCAAGACTTGTTAAATCACTTTCATACTAGACAAGGCGAACGTTTAATGAACCCGGATTACGGCACAATTATATGGGATTTACTATTTGAGCCGCTAACAGAAGATGTTAAAAATGTAATTACAGACAATGTTAATTCAATTATTAACTACGATCCTCGTATACAAGCAAGCCAAGTAACTGTGGTTGCATATGAAACAGGACTGCAAATAGAATGTATTTTAACGTATCTGCCATACAACATCAGCCAGACGATGCAACTACGGTTTGATCAAGCAAACGGACTCATGTTAGGATAAAACACCCACATAATTTTATTCAATAAATACATGATATAGGATAAATCATGAGTGTAACTACTAGACAAAATAGATTATTAGTAAGCGAAGATTGGAAAAAAGTATACCAATCTTTCCGTAATGCGGACTTCCAAAGCTATGACTTTGAGAACTTGCGCCGCACAATGATCGACTATATTCGTCAGAATTATCCAGAGGATTTTAATGACTATATTGAGTCTAGCGAATACCTTGCCCTAATTGATCTTATTGCATTCCTGGGCCAAAGCATAGCTTTCCGCGTTGACTTGAATGCCCGCGACAACTTTTTAGAACTGTCTGATCGCCGTGAATCAGTATTACGATTAGCACGTATGTTATCCTATAATGCTAAACGTACTGTTGGCGCAAGCGGCTTATTAAAACTAACAACTGTATCTACAACAGAAACTGTAGTTGACAGTAATGGACGAAATATTGCAGGACAGACTGTTACTTGGAACGACCCAAGTAATTCAAACTGGTATGACCAGTTCATTAAAGTAATTAACTCTGCAATGCCAAAGACTCAGCAATTTGGAAGTCCGGCAGATAGTCAAACAATTTACGGAATCCCAACAGAGCAATATCGTTTCCAAAGTATAACTGACGGAGTTCCAGTCTTTGGATTTACTAAAACAGTAGCAGGCCGTCCAATGAACTTTGAAGTAGTGAGCACTACATTCAAGGGACAAAGTTATATCTACGAAGAAGCACCTAAAGAAGGTAATCCGTTAGCGTATGTGTATAGAGATGACGGTAGAGGCCCAAGCAGTGCAGGGTCGGGATTCTTCATGCGATTTGTGCAAGGTTCTCTAAACACCGGAACTTTTACAATCACACAACCAAGTAGTAACGAATCCATTGACATTGATGCTGAAAATATTAATAATGATGATGTGTGGTTATATAAACTTGATCAAGCAGGTCTTGAAACTGATGAGTGGACACAAGTTTCAAATCTTGAAGCAAACAACATTATCTATAATAGTTTAAACAAAAATATTAGAAATATTTATAGTGTTATTACTAGAACAAACGATGCTGTCAGTTTACAATTCAGTGACGGTACTTTTGGTAATTTACCTCTAGGCACGCTACGTGCTTACTATCGTGTAAGTAATGGATTAGCATATTCGATCACAACACAAGATGTTAGAAATGTTAGCATCAGTTTTCCTTACCAGTCAAATAATGGTCAAACTGAAACTCTTACACTAACTTTAAATTTAGCAACCGGAGTATCAAATGCCGCAGTTGCAGAATCAAACGACACTATCAAGGCTAATGCTCCGCAAACTTATTATACACAAAACAGAATGATTACTGGTGAGGATTATAATATTAGTCCTCTGGCATCAAGCACACAACTTGCAAAAATTAAATCAATTAACAGAACAAGTTCTGGCATTAGTCGCTATTTTGATCTATCAGACCCAACAGGCAAGTATAGTTCAACTACGTTATTTGCCGATGATGGTATTATATACACCGAATCATATAAAAGTTCTTTCAGATTTTCATATCAAAATAAAACAGACATTGAAGGTATTATCTACAACAGTATTTTTGAAATATTAAAAGATATTAATCTTCGCAATTTTTATTATGCTACATTTATTAACTTTTTAACAGCAAGTTTAGATATTCGCTGGTACAATGTATCAACCGACACAAACACTTCAACTGGATATGTTGGTGCAGCCAGCGGAACAACAATATATAAAGTTGGATCTTATACTGCAACCGATTTAAAATATTTTAAATCAGGCGCCCTAGTTAAATTTATAGCACCAAGCGGTTATTACTTTAACTCGTTAAATGCAAATATGCTAGTTCTACAAACGGGTTCTGTACTACCACTAGGCGCAGTTACATCAATATGGGCAGAAGTGGTATCTGTAGTCGATGACGGCACAGCAGTTAATAAGGGAATTTTAACTTCGGGCTTTGGCGCAATTACGTTGAATAGAGCAATACCGTCAACTGCAATTATATCTCAAATTATTCCTAAGTGGAGAACAGTTATTGATAGTAGTGTTATTACTACAATGATTGATTTAATTTTTGCTAATAAGCCATTTGGGCTACGATACGATGCAGTTACTCAAGTTTGGTCAATTGTATTTGAATTAAACCTAGATTCAAAAAATAATTTTAGTTTAGGTAAACAAGGCGACCAGTCTAACCTAGGGCAGGACGCTAGCTGGTTATTATTGTTTACTACTGACAATGAGTTTTACACTGTTACTACTAGAATGCAACGTTATGTTTTTGAAAGTAATCAGCAAATTAGATTCTACTTTGATAGTAGTAATAAAATTTATGACAGCAAATCAAATGCAGTTATTAAAGATTCTGTTAATATTTTAAGTATTAATTTACAGCCAAACAGTACTGCGCAGTTTACGTTTGACCAACCTTGGGATATTGTTTCTGAGTATACTGGATTAGATGGCTATGTTGATACTAAAAAATTAGTAGTTACTTTTGCAGATAATGATGATAACAGTGTTGTTGATAACCCCGAGTTATTTTTAAACATTGTTGCTCCTCCACTGGTAACGGAAACTAGTTCTGCAGTCTTACAAACAAAGTACATTGTACAAGAAAAATATACAATTAGCCAAGGGCAAGAAGATTATCGCTACGTTGATAACACTGATAAGAAAGTTATTATCCTAGCGGCCCGTCCTCAACAATTACCAGCCGGCGCAAAAACTGGTCAATATTATTATTTTGTTAATACAAATACCGTGGTAAAACTTGATACTGCGCTACAGGACCAGTATGTTCCAAGTTTAGATTATAAAGTATTTTTAGGAAGAGATCATCTTAAATTTCAGTATGTACATAATGCAGATTATGAAACAAGAATTGATCCAGGTGCAAGTAATATTATTGACATTTATTTGTTAACAAAGAGTTATGACACTAGATTCAGACAATACTTATCTGGAGCATTAATTAATAAACCGCTTCCTCCCAGCTCAAGCGAGCTATACGACTTAGTATCTGGAAATTTAAATATTATTAAATCTATTAGTGATGAAATCATATATCACCCTGTAAATTATAAAGTGTTATTTGGAGCCAACGCATCTGCTGACTTACAAGCTAGTTTTAAAGTGGTTAAAAATTCTAGCCAAGTTGTTTCAGACAATGACATCAAAACTAGAATAATCACTGCTATTGAGCAATTCTTTGCTTTAGAAAATTGGGATTTTGGCGATACATTTTATTTTACAGAATTATCAACTTATGTAATGACACAATTAAGTCCTGATATTTCTAGCTTTGTTATTGTTCCTCGATTAGGCGGATTAGGATTTGGTAGTTTGTTTGAAATTAAATCCGCAAGCGATCAATTATTTGTTAGCGGAGCAACCGTAAACGACATTGAAATTATTTCAGGCATTACAGCAACATCAATTAAATCAATTGCAGGCACACAGCAACAAACAAACGTTAGTGACCAACAAAACATTACCAGTGCAAATTACGGAGTAAACAATGGCTGATAGCATTAATCCAAGCGGCAGCAAGTCAACAAGTTCAAATCTATTACCAAAGTACTATCGAACAGATTCAAACAAAAAGTTTTTACAAGCAACTGTTGATCAATTAATACAGCCCGGAACGGTCAAAAAGACCAACGGATTCATTGGCCGCCAAAATGCAAAGTCTGCAACTAAAGATAATATTTTTATTTCGGCCGCAGATCCTAGTAGACAACACTACCAATTAGAGCCTGGCCTAATTGTTAAGGATAGTCTAGACAATACAACTTTTTTCAAAGATTATCAAGATTATATTAATCAGTTAGGGGTGTTTGGTGCTAATACAACTAACCATTCCAGAATTAATAAACAAGAATTCTACAGCTGGAATCCACATATTGACTGGGATAAATTTGTTAATTTTCAAAACTACTACTGGTTACCGTATGGCCCCGATGTTATTAAAATTCCAGGAGTACAACAAGGTATTACTAGTACTTACAAAGTTGAAATTAAAGCAGAAGCAGATAATAACACCTATGTGTTTTATCCAAACGGAACAACCCCTAACCCAACTATTAAACTATACAGAGGACAAACATATCGCTTTGAAGTATCTAGTCCGGCAAATCCATTTAGCATTAAAACTGCTAGAACCGTTGGTACAGTTGACAGGATTGCATTTCCTTTTAATACCGGAAATGGAACAGAAGCGGGCATAGTTGAATTTACAATTCCTTATAACTCTCCAGATTTACTATACTATCTAAGTGAAAATGATCTTGACCTTGGCGGCGTATTTGAAGTTTTATCAATTGACGAAAACACAGTTCTTGATATCAACACTGAAATTATTGGTAAGAAAACTTATCAATTAAGCACCGGGCAAACCTTGAGCAACGGCATGAAAGTGTCGTTTATTGGACAAGTATCACCTGCTAGCTATGCAACTGGACAATATTATGTTGAAGGAGTTGGCGACTCAATCCAATTGGTCAACGAGTCAACGTTAGAGTTGTTATCACCGTACACCAGTTCAGAAAGTATATTATTTGATAGTTCACCGTTTGATAGCAAACCTTTTAGTGATGCAACTACGTTTGCAGGCAAGCCTGATTATATAGTAGTTAATCGATCAAGCGCGGATCATAATCCGTGGAGCCGTTATAATCGATGGTTCCATAAAGATACCATTGAAGATAGTGCAACCTATAACGGCAAAGTCCCATCGATGGATCAGTCAGCTAGAGCAGTTAGACCAATTATTGAATTTGAACCAAACCTTAAACTTTATAATTTTGGTACAACTGCTATTGCTGATATTGATTTAATTGATACGTATACTACAGATGTATTTTCAAATATTGAAGGCCAATTTGGGTACAATGTTGACGGTATTGATTTAGCACAAGGTATGCGAATTTTATTTACTGCCGAAACAGATATCCGTGTAAAAAATAAAATTTATAAAGTTGACTTCTTAACATTAGACGGAGTTAGACAGATACACTTAACAGAAGAAAGCGAACCGGTTGTAAATCGAGTAGTGTTAGTGCGCCAGGGTGTTAAAAATCAAGGACAAATATATTGGTACAGCGGTACTAGTTGGAATCTTGCACAACAAAAAACTGCACTAAACCAACCACCTCTATTTGATGTTTTAGATTCAAATGGTAATAGTTATGGTGACAAAGTAGTATATGACGGCACAACTTTTGTAGGAACACCTCTATTTTCCTACAAGGTTGGCACTGGTACTAACGATTCAACATTAGGATTTCCATTAAGTTACAAAAATATTAATAACGTTGGCGACATTGTTTTCAATTTTAATTTAGCAACTGATGTATTTCAATATAAAGATAACTTTACAATTATTAGCAAGTGTGTTAATACTGGATATCTTCTAAATACGTCTACAACTGGTGATGCATCTTATGTTAACGGCTGGCAAACTTCCGCAGTTGAATCTGCTCAGGGTGCAGTGCGTATCTATAAAGATACAGCACAAGTTAATAATTTTAACATTGATGTGTTTGATAACATTAATCAGTTAACTGATTTAATAGTAAAAGTATATGTAAACGGTATTAGATTAGATTCTAGTAACTGGACTATTATTAACGCTGGTTACTATAAACAGGTTGTATTAACCACCGACATTACAGCTTCAGATATTCTAACAATAAAAACATATTCAGCCCAACCAATTAACAGCAACGGGTATTATGAAATCCCAATCAACTTACAAAATAATCCGTTGAATAGTGAAATAGGAGATTTTACTCTAGGCGAAGTAAAAGACCATGTTGCCTCTATAGTAGATAATTTGCCAGCTGATTTATCCACTAATAATATTCGCGATTTGGGAAACATTACAAAATACGGAACCCGATTTGTCCAACATAGCGGCCCAATGAGTTTGTCTTTGTATCACATAACATCTGATACTAACAATGTTATCCGAGCAATTGAAAAGTCAAGAGACGACTATAACAAGTTTAAGAGAAACTTTATTTCTGTTGCAGACTCACTTGGGGTTGAAACTGATGTTGTTAAACAAGTTAATTTAATTTTACAAGAAATTAATAAAGATAAACCAAAAACATTCCCATATTATTTTACTGATATGATTCCGTTTAACGGAAGCATTCGTACAGACTTAACTGTTGTAGACTATAGAATTAAAACATATCCACTAACGACTGCATTTAATTTAGATGAATTATCTAATAAGGCAGTACTAGTATACTTGAATGGCGAACAGCTACTATACAAGAAAGATTACACATTTGATCCTCAAGGATTTATTATAGTGTTGGCAACTATTGCTAACAAAGATATTATTACAACTTACGAGTTTGATAATACTAACGGTTCTTTTGTTCCCGCAACTCCTACAAAGTTGGGTATTTGGCCAAAGTATGAGCCAAAGATATATTTAGACAGCAGTCTTGTAACTCCTCGAGAAATGATTCAAGGACACGACGGCAGTCAAGTTCTTGCATACGGCGATTTCCGTGATGACCTAATTCTTGAATTAGAAAAACGCATTTATAACAACATTAAAATTTCATATAATCCTGAAATTTTTGATGTTCATAAGTTTGTACCGTCATACGTTAGACCAACTGACTATTCATTATCTGAGTTTGATGAAGTGTTGTCGTCAAACTTTTATACATGGACTAATATAATCAACCGAGATTTTTCAACCCCGTTAAGCTATAATAGTGAAGACTCTAGAACATTTAATTATAGAAATTTAGCTACACCCGACGGTGTAACGCCGTTACCGGGATATTGGAAAGGGATACATCGTTGGATGTTAGACACAGACCGTCCAAACATTTGCCCATGGGAAATGTTAGGTATGAGTGAAGAACCAAGTTGGTGGCAAACAGTATACGGGCCTGCTCCGTACACTAGCAATAACCTAATTTTATGGAAAGATTTAAGTGCCGGATTGGTTAGAGAACCTGGTAAGCCGTTGTTGCATCTTAAACAGTATGAGAGACCATTTTTAGAAACTTGCATCCCTGTTGACGAAAATGGTGATATTGTTAGTCCTCTATTTTCCGGACTAGCACGAGGTACGATCACTAATTCAACCGCCGGCGATTTTGTATTTGGAGACGTCAGTCCAGTTGAATCCGCATGGAGACGTAGTAGTCACTATGCATTTAGTATGCTGATTAATTTTACATTATTGCAGCCATCTAGTACGTTTGGCACACTACTAGACAGATCTCGAATTGTTAGAAATCTTGCAGGCCAACTAATTTATAAAGATACTGGTTTACGAATTACACCCAAGGATGTTGTGTTACCTAGCATCTATTCTAGTACAACTGATATAAAAACTTCTGGTATTATTAACTATATTGTTGATTATATTTTAAGTGACAATTTAAAATCATATGCGCAATACCAATATGATTTACAATATATTACAGCACGGTTGAGTCATCGTATTGGCGGTTTTACTAGCAAGGAAAAATTTAATTTACTATTAGATAGCAAAACACCGTTGACGTCGGGCAGTGTATTTGTGCCTCAGGAAGACTACGATGTTATTTTGAATTCATCTAGTCCTATCAAGAAAATTACTTATAGTGCTGTTATTATTTCAAAGTCAACTGACGGATATGTAGTTAAAGGTTACAGTAAAACACAACCATACTTTAAATATTATCCATATACAAAAGCTGGATTGCTAACAAATATTGGCGGCATTTCAGAAGGTTATACATTATGGTCGATCAACTCTCAATATGCTGCCAACAAAGTGATTGCGTTTTCTAACAGATATTATAGAGTTAAAACATTACATACGACAACTGATACATTTAATCCAGCATATTATCAACTTCTGCCAGCACTACCGGTAGTAGGCGGACGTGATGCGTATATCAGAACAGCGTGGGATAAAACCGATCCGCTAACAGTTCCTTATGGCACTAAGTTTAAAGATGTTCAAGATGTTGTTGACTTCCTATTAGGATATGGTGAATGGTTAAAAGTTCAGGGCTTTGTATTTGATTCATATAATGCAGAATTAGCAACAATTAGCAATTGGGAAACAAGTGCTAAGGAATTTATGTTTTGGACTACACAAAACTGGAGCACCGGAGAAGATCAGTGGGAAGACTGGAGTGCTAACCAACCAGTTGCCTACGGTGCTATTGTAAAATACAATGGTGAGTATTATCGTGCAAGTAGCAATGTTGAACCAGACAGTATTTTTGTAGAAGATGATTACACTAAGTTAGACGGTCTAAGCAGTATTGGAAGCAGTGTTATTAGTTTGAGTCCCGCTGCCTCCGCTCTAATATTTTCAACACCGTTATCTGTGGTTGACGATATTCGTAATCCGTTTAACGGCTACGAAATTTTTAAAGTTGACGGAACACCAATTGCTCCAAACCTATTAAACAATTATAGAGAAGACAATACGGTAAGTTATACCCCAGTAGATGACGGCATTTATGGCGCAACTTTTTATCTAATACAAAAAGAACAAGTTGTTATTTTGAATAACGCAACCTTGTTTAACGACACAATTTATAATCCAGAAAGCGGCTATAGACAAGAAAAAATTAAAGTATCGGGATATGTAAGTAGTGAATGGAACGGTGATTTTAATATTCCGGGTTTTATATTTGACCAAGCAATTGTTCAAGAATGGGATGGATGGAAAGATTATCAGCTTGGCGATATTATAAAACACAAGCAGTTTTACTACAGCGCAAAATCTTTTGTACAAGGCACACAAATCTTTAATACAAACGACTGGATTAAATTAGATAAAAAACCTTCTGCACAATTACTGCCTAATTGGTCTTACAAGGCAAGTCAGTTTGAAGACTTTTATAGTCTTGATAGTGATAACTTTGATAGCAACCAACAAAAAGTTGCACAGCATTTAATTGGATACCAAAAGAGACAATATCTTGAAAACATTATTAAAGATGATGTTAGTGAATTTAAATTTTATCAAGGTATGATTATTGAAAAAGGTACACAAAATGTACTAAACAAATTGTTTGATGTGTTAAGTGCAGACGGTAAAGAGAGTATTAAGTTTTACGAAGAATGGGCATTGCGTGTTGGTCAATACGGTGCAAGCTCTGCATTTGAAAATATTGAATTTATTATTAACGAGCAAGAAGTTAATAACAACCCGCAAGGATTTGAATTAGTAAATCAAAAACCAAACGGCCTTGTTGATTTTATTTCAAGACAAACTCCTAACGATGTTTACTTAAAACCGATCGGGTATAATAGTAATCCGTGGCCGCTAACAACATCTTCTGGTTTATATTTAAGAACGCCTGGCTATGTACGATCAAGCGATGTAAAACTTACATTAAAATACTTAGATGATGTATTAACATATGACGTATCTGATTTTAAAGAAGGCGATTATGTGTGGGTTGGTTTTGAAGGCCGTGAGTGGAATGTTTATAGATACACAAATGTAGGATTAAAAATTACAGGCGTTGTATATGCTAACAAACAAATAACAGTTACTTTTGATAAGAATGTTACCTTCAACGAAGGATCAATTATAGCAATTGATCAAGCGCACGATTATACTGGATTTTTTAAGGTGGTATCGTCAACGTTAAGATCAGTAGTAGTTACTGCTGATTTTAAAACTCAGCCAAAGGATTTTATTGATTTTGGAAGAGCAACTGTTGGCGCACTTAATTCTCAGCGAGCAAGTATAATTGACGTTGCAGACCAATCAATGCCACAGCGTGTGAACAACGGAGAGTTGTTATGGACTGATAACGCCGGCGATGGTAAGTGGGCAACTTGGCAATACAATCCTGCATATATAAAATCTGAAATAGTTAACTCAACTCCTGAACAGGGACTGGGATATGGCAGACAAGTAGTATTAAATACTTCTGGCAATATTGCAGTAATTTCAAACAGCAAAGGCGAACTAGTTGTTTATGACAAAGCAAGTCCACTTTCTCCTTGGTTACAACGCCAGAGTATCACTGTTCCGTTTATATCTAAATCTGGAGTGTTTGGTAGCAATCCAACTCCTGACTCGGCAACTGGCGCAGTGTTGGCAATGTCTTCAGACAGCCAGTGGCTAGCAACAGGCACACCAACAGCTAGTCTAGTGTGTAGCAAATACAAAGGTACATGGTCGTCTTCAATTAGCTACGCAGCCGGCGAGATTGTATTAAGAAATTCTAAACCATATGTTGCAGTAATAATAGGGTTAAATCGCGACCCACTAACAACGGTTGTTGCATATAATAATAAAACAGGTTCGTCTGTAATTGGAACAGGTAGCGGAGCAGTATTCAATGTTACTGCAACTAACTCAAATTATTCTGCAGAAGTAGTTAACGGCGGAGCAAACTACAAAGTTGGTGATACTATTAGAATTTTTGGTTCTGATGTAGGGGGCGATGCTCCAGCTAACAATGTACTAATTAGAGTTGTTTCTATTGTAGGTGGTAGCCCCTCCGGCGCCATCGCTAGGATTAACGTATCTGGTAATGCTAGAATATATTGGAACAAACTTTCTTATATTCCAGTAGATAGCACAGGATCTAATAATAACGGTTTTGAGAATCAAGGGGTTGTATCCATTTACAAGAAAGATGCTAATAACATTTTTAGCTTAGTTGATACTATTCTAAGTCCTTTACCTGCGGCAGGCGAGTTATTTGGCTCAACATTAGTATTTGGAAATAACAAATTATTTGTAGGGGCGAACGGATATAACAGTAATAAAGGTATTGTATACGAAATCTCATATCAAACTACTGTTGAAGCATCTACATCGTATAATCCTATCGGCAGTACAGGCACTATTGTTGTGTTAGCTAGCACCGCTGATATTAAAACTGGCATGTATCTAAAGGGCACAGGCTTTAATAGCAATCAATATGTTGCACAGGTTAACGGCGCAACATCGTCTATAATTATTTCCGCAGCCCCTGATAGTGAACCGTTAAACATTATTGAATTTACAGTAACTAACTGGGCTTATGATTCTACAATTACAACAACGCGAGCATATACACAGTTTGGCTCAGTGATGGCAACATCAACAGACAATTCTGTATTGTTAATAACCGCTCCCGGCGACTTAGCAGGTGTTGCTCCGGGATTGCCAGTGCCTGGTATTGTATATGTTTACAAACTATCTAACGGAGATTATTCATTAGCCCAAACAATTATTGGAGATGAACTTAATTTTGGATTAGGCATTGCAGTATCAAATAATGGCAAGTACATTGCAATTTCTTCAATCTATGCTGACGGAGAAAAATTAGACCAAGGTCGTGTAACAGTGTTTGAAACTAGCGATATTGGATATGTATTTTATCAAAACTTATATAATTTAAAACCAGAGACTGGTGAATTTTTTGGAACTAAAATTGCCTTTATGAATGATGCTGACAGTATTGTTGTTTATAGCCAAGGTGCTGACAACTATACTAATGTGTTGTTTGACAACGGTACAACATCGTTTGATAATAATTTAACTAAGATTATCGAACGTGCCGACGACAGCGGCCGCGTTGACATTTATGACAAATATAATAAACACTGGATTTTTAGTGAAAGTTTAAATAATCAAGAAACTGCAATTGCGGGATATTGTACAGGATTTGCAGTTGGTCCTGACCAAGTATTTGCTGGTACCATGTATGCATTAGATCAAGGTCTTATCTCTGGAAAAACTTTCGAATATAGAAAATTACCGTCTACTAAGAGCTGGACAATATTACACAAAGAAAATGATCGAGTTGATTTAAGTAGAATTAAACGTGCATTTTTATACAACAAGGTTACAAACAAGCTATTATCTTATCTAGATGTTATTGATTCAACACAAGGAAGAATTCCTGGAATTGCTGATCAAGAAATTAAGTTTAAGACTTATTATGATCCTGCAACGTATGCATCTGGAACAGGTGAGGTTAATGTTGACGAGGGCATGGCATGGACTAAGCCCTACGTGGGAACATTGTGGTGGGATTTAAGAACCGCAAAATTCTTTGACAGCCACGATACTAGTTTAGTATATCGAAACAGCACATGGAATACTATATTCCCAGGCGCAAGTATCGACGTATACGAATGGGTTGAAACTAAGTTAACACCTAATCAGTGGAATGAATTAGCTGACACTGAAGCTGGCATCACAGCCGGAGTCAGCGGAACAAGTTTATACAGCAACGATGTATATTCTGTAATTCGAAAATATGATAATGTATCAAAAGCATTTAAAAACACGTACTATTATTGGGTTAAGAATAAAAAGATAACACCTAATGTTGTTGGTAGAAAGATATCAGCACAGGATGTTGTTGACTTGATTGAAAATCCAAGAGGTTATGGATACAAATATCTAGCATTAACTGGATCTAACAGTTTTAGTTTAGTAAACGTTAAAAATTTACTACAAGATCAAGATGTTGTTTTATCAGTAGAATATTGGACAAGTCCTTACACTGACAAAAATATCCATTCGCAATGGAAAATTATTAATAATAATAGTGCAACAACATTACCTAAAGCTATTGAACAAAAATGGTTTGATAGTTTATGCGGTAAAGATTCCGCAGGACGTCTAGTACCCGACCCGGCATTGCCTGCAAAACTAAAATACGGTGTTGAATCTAGACCTCGTCAAAGTATGTTTGTAAATCGATTTGAAGCGTTAAAGCAATTTATTGAAGCAGTAAACTTTGAATTAGTAAAACATTTAATTGTTGAAAATCGAGATACTAGTGCATTAGAGTCGTACGAAAAACAACCAAGTATTATTTCCGGTCTATATGATAACAGTGTAGACACTGATAGCGAATTAAGATTTGCAAACATCGGCACGTACAGTACACCTAAAATTAAACCAATTATTACTGACGGAAGAATTACCGGAGTCACTGTTAATCAGCGTGGCAACGGATATTTAATTGCCCCGTATTTGACAGTTTCAGGAACTGGCCAAGGCGCAGTAATCCGTGCAAACATTAATGTTAAAGGACAGATTACTGGAGCAACTGTTATTTCAGTAGGAGAGGGGTACGATACAAATACTGTTATAACTGTTAGAAATTATTCTATACTAGTAAAACAAGATTCTACAGCAGAAGGCATGTGGAGCATTTATGCATACGAGCCAAGCACACAAACTTGGTCTAGAGTACAATCGCAAGCATATGATGTAAGAAATTATTGGAATTATGTCGATTGGTATTCTACTGGCTACACAGCATCTACTGCTATTGATCACTCTGTAAATTCACTAGTTCAATTAAGTGATTTGGAAACTAAAGTTGGACAGCTTGTAAAAATTAGAACAACCAGTTTAGGCACGTGGGCATTACTAGAAAAGTATGCTGATTCAGCGTCAGTTGATTGGACACAAAGTTATAAAGTAATTGGCCGAGAAAAAGGAACTATACAGTTTAGTACTTCTTTATATGAGTTCACTAATACTCTCTATGGTTTTGACGGGTCACTGTATGACTCAAGCATGTTTGATAATTCTGCGTCAACTGAGCTAAAAATTATTCTTAGTACATTAAAAGATAAAATTTTAGTAGACGATTTAAAACAAATCTATTTAGATTTGTTCTTCGCTAGTGTACGTTATGCATACAGCGAACAAAACTATGTTGATTGGATTTTTAAGACTAGCTTTGTTAAAGCACAACATAGTGTTGGCGAACTAACACAAAAAGTAACATATAACAATGATAATTTATCAAATTTTGAAGATTATATTAATGAAGTTAAACCGTACAGAACAAAAATCCGTGAGTATGTAAGTGCATACGATAAGTTAGACACTAGTTCAGTATCAACCACTGACTTTGATTTGCCCTCAGTTGTTGAAAACGGTTCAATAATGCCAATTACGACTTTTATAGTTGGCGATATCATTAACTCGGATAATAACAAAGTTACACAATACCCGTGGAAACATTGGTATGACAACTTAGGATTCTCAGTTAATTCTATTCAGTTAGTCAACGGCGGTAGCAGTTACCGAGCAGAGCCGGTTGTAAGATTTATAAGTGAAACCGGTACTGGTGCAATTGCCAGAGCATTTATCACAAACGGCAAAGTTAACCGCATACAATTATTAGCATCGGGGAGCGGCTACTTATCTGCACCTACTATTATAATAGACGGCGGAACAACTGCTGATGGAGTTGCCGCAAAAGCTGTTGCAATAATTGGATCAGGTGTTGTTAGATCAAACAAAGTTAATATTAAATTTGATAGGATCACACAGAAATATTTTATCACCCAATTAGAGCAAACTGAAACATTTTTTGGTACTGGAAGTAAATTACAATTTGCATTAACCTGGGCACCGGATGTTCAAGTTGGTAAATCTCTAGTACTAGTTAATAATGTTGAAGTGCTACGTTCTAGTTACAAACTGTCTATTATAAAATCTACAACCAAAGGGTACACTAGCCACTCCGGTGCAATTACATTTGATACTTCTCCAGCTAACGGAGTAAGCATTAGTGTATCTTATATTAAAGATTGGTCAATGCTCACTGCCGCCGACAGAATTCAATATTATTACAATCCAGCAGTTGGAGAGTTAGGTAAAGACTTAGCACAGTTAATGACCGGAGTCGATTACGGCGGCGTTAATGTTTATGGATTAAACTTTGAAATATCAGCAGGATGGGGAAGTTTACCATTCTACTCAGACAAGTGGGATAGTTTTGATTCAACATTTGAGGACTACATTACAAATGTTGTCGCAAATACACACTCATTTACTTTACCATATGTTCCGTCTACCGGCACTGAAATGAACGTTTACTATTCTGGAAAAAATTCTCAGGTATACACATCAGACGGATTTACAAAGATCTATAACTTTAATGTGTATGACGTTTATCCACCGGCAGTAACGATTACTAGAACTATACCAGCCGCTGTATCAGCTACTAATATTGCTGGAAGTTTTGTATTAAAGTTAGCATCTGTAATTGGAATCGAGGTTGACAATGTTGTTACCACTTACTGGGCAACTGGTAGAGCTGTTGCAACTGCAACCGCTGGTCGATATATTACGTTAACTTCTACCACTGGGCTAGCAGTTGGAGAACAAATTACTTTTAAAGGCACTAAATTTGGTGGGCTTGATGCCGGCAAATATTTTATTACCAATATTGTATCGGGTAACAGAATAACAGTTAGTGTAGTTCGAGGCGGCACAAGTTATCAAGTAACTACTGGCACCGGCACAATGGACTTTAGCGTAATTAATGCATTTGGATACAATACTAAAGTGGTTTCGATTAATACAGTTACAAACCAAGTTACCTTAGATCAAATTTTATTTAAAGATATCCCAGCGGCAACGGATATTGTGTTTAATAAAACACTAATAGACCCTACTGATTGTTTAATTAATCCAAATGGCACAGTATTCTTAAACGATCCAATTCCAGCAGGGAGTGTAATTGATATTACAGCATATTTTGCACCAGTAAGATTAGATGATTTAAATTACAACACAACCGGTGTCGCTAGAGCATTATTAACTACTTACCAGAATGAATTAGCAGTGATAATTGCTGACTATAATATATTACAAGACCAAAAAGCAATAATTGAAAACGATATTGAAAATTTCAGTACTGAATTATACAGTTTACAAAGTCAGTTAAATGCACTAAACATTGCAATTACCGGAATGTCTCCAAGCAATCCAGCATATCCGGGCTTAGTAAGTCAAATTAATATTCTTGTTAATACAGATATTCCGTCTGTTGAAAGTGATTTAGCAATAGCAACAAATGATCTAACTACCGTTAACAATGAAATCAGCATTAAGAATAGTGAAAAAATTGCAAAGCAAGCTCAAGTTGTCGTTGCAGATAATGCGTTAACCGATCTTCCAGCAATTCAAAATGAAACAGCAATAATGCAAACAATTATTTCTGATGGTATTCCAGATAATATATTAAGTCCTACGACAAAAACATTTGCAATTCCTAATACGTTTAATGTGTTTACCGGCGACAAGTTTATTTGGCGTAAGAGTTCAAGTGATGGTAGCGTTGCAACCGCTGATACTGATTATGATACTGCGTTGTCCGGTGGCGCATTCTTAGGAACATCATTAACTAGTGCCACTGGTATTGCGGCTGAGGATATTATTATTGATGGCGACGGATTTGTAACCCCAACAACTAGTCCAGCAACTGAAGAAGTTGTTCCCGGACAAGTTGTTGATGCTGTAGCAATCAAAGTTTACGACAGATCACCAATAGTTAATGCTTCTATTAAAGTTGACAGCTATATTGGTGACGGTATAACTACAAACTTTGTAATAACACAACAACCTAATAGTCCAACAGCCGTACTTGTTAAATTTACACAGGGTGCCAGAGATTTAAACAATCAATTAAGTTCTGTATCAACAATTCAAACATTAGTCGACGACTATACAATTGATTATAAAAACAGCATAGTTAAATTTATAACACCTCCACCAGTTGGAGAAGTTGTATCATTATTCAGCTTTGGATTTAATGGGGATAATATTTTAGATTTAGATTATTTTGTTGGCGACGGAACAACAACAGAATTTATCACTAAAGCACCGTGGCTTGAAAATGTTAATTATCTAGTATATGTTAACGGACTTCCTGCTCAACCAGGTACTCCTGCACTATTTAAAACTGATTCTACATATGATAGTGCCAACCGTGCAGGCCTTGCATTTAGCATTCCTCCAACTGCTGGCGCTCTAATTAATTATATTATTGTTAGCGGCAGAGAACAATCCTTCTCAGTTACTAAGACTGAACGAATACAAGGCACTGGAGCAACGGCATATGATTTAGCATATCAAATTGGTGATGCATTACCGTTAGAATCTTACATGTTAGTTCGTGTAAACCAAACATTCTTAAAAGGTCCTAATAATAGTTATTACAAAATTAAAGGAAATCAATTAACTTATAATATTGATCCTGCTAAATTTTTACCTTATTCTGTCTCAGCGACTGATATATTTGTATATGCTAACGGAGTATTATTAACATCGGGGGTTGACTACACTGTTGAAATTGGTGGTATCAATGTAAAAATCGCACAATCAATTCGTCAAACGTATCTCAATAAAGAACTTATTATCAGTATTAAACAGGAGCAAGGATATGTTTATATTCCACCAGCTGGAATTTACGGACCAAGAATTCAATTTAGTACAGCAGTAACATCAAATGATGTAGTTGAAGTTATTAGTGGATATAAACATGATATTTTAGATATTCAAGCTACCGCAGTAAATGTAACTTCTAAACTAAGTATCACTCCTGACACTACCGCGTTCTATAACTATCGTGGTGTTGCTGGTGGGGTAATACAACTTGATAGGGCAGTGCTTGACGATAATTACGTTTGGTTATATAAAAACGGCATACTGTTAACACCTAGTATTGATTTTAAACTAAATGAAAATAAATTAAGTCTTACATTGGCACTGTATCCAGATCCTGAGGATGAATTTAATATTGTTACCTTTGGCGGTTCAGTTTCAAGTAGCGGTATTTCTTATATGCAGTTTAAAGACATGTTAAATCGTCTACACTTTAAACGTTTAAATGCAAATAAACAAACAGTATTAGTAACAGATTTAAAATACATAGATACTTCTATTGAAGTGCTAGATGCAAGTAACTTTGATGCTCCAAGTATTGCAAATAACAAACCGGGCATTATTGAAATACGCGGAGAGCGTATTGAGTTCTTTACACTTATACCTAAGGTAGTGGGTCCTAATACAACATATCTACTTGGACAATTACGCCGCGGCACACTAGGTACAGGTACTCCTAAGTTACATAAAATTGGTGCATTTGTGCAAGAAATTGGTGCAAGTGAAACATTGCCATATATTGAAACTGTAGTGACTGAACAGGTAAAAAGCGATGGAACTAACATTGTTCCGTTGACATTTGTGCCTGCTAAAGTAGATAATACAGTTTCGTGGTTTGCTGATTTTGGATTAACCTTAAGAGGTAATTTTAATTCTATGACAACCTACTCTGCAAAAGATGTTGTCATATATAACAATTTATATTACAAGTGTATACAATCAATTGTAGCATCTGCAAAATTAGTTAACACTATTAAGATTCCTACAAACAACAGTTTCTGGGAATTGTATACTGTAATTCCTGCAACCTACGGACAGGCTGATGAGATAGAAGTATTTGTTGGAGGCTATGCTTCGTTACCGTGGGTACCTGCAACTGATACAACACCTGGCGTTACTTATAAGATTGACAACATTGTTGAAGTTGGTAGTTACACTTATCGTTGTATTACTGAGCATACAAGTTCTAAATTGTTTAATACTGATAAGGCTAACTGGGTGTTCTTTGTCGGAAATATTAGATTGAAGAAGAAACCATATACTGTATATAATGTTAATCAAGCTGCCGAAAGCCCGGCGGGCGATGTGTTACTAGATGCAGAATTTGCTGTTGACGGTATTACTAACCAGTTGCGACTAACAAACAAACTTGATTTTGGTACACGGGTAACTGTAATCAAACGCAACGGCGTGGCATGGGATAGCACAACAAGCATTTTAGACGATACTAGTAAGATCGCCAAGTTCCTAAAGGCAGCACCCGGAATTTGGTACACAAGTATTGGTAAATATGAGAACAAGACCGGTGTACCGTCTACATTTGACAGTGTTGGCGGAACATTTGATAATAATTCGATAACATTCGATCAAGGATAATACATGGCAAAGCAAGTAATTAATGTTGGCGCAATAATAAACGACGGAACCGGTGATGCCATCCGAAGCGGCGCTCAAAAAATTAACGATAATTTCAACGAGATTTACACCGCATTAGGCGCAAGTGACGGCAGCGCACCAGCACTTGTATCAAGTATTGTTCCGGGTACAGGACTTATTACTAGTAGTCGATCAGGAGATGTGCAAATTACTGCAAAGTTAGCATCTGAGATTGAATTTGGAGTAGTAAAAGTTGGCAACGGCATTACAGTAAACAACGGAGTAATATCCGGACAATCCTATGTACTGCCAAACGCCGCTACAAATATTCTAGGTGGGATTAAAGTTGGTACTAATCTTAGCATTACTAATGATGGTGTACTAAGTGCTAATCCGGGCGGATACACTCTTCCTAAAGCAACTCCAATAGTATTGGGCGGAGTGACTGTTGGATCAGGATTAAATGTATATGACGGAGAGATAAGCGCAATTCCTTATACACTGCCAACTGCAACCGGCTCGGTAATTGGGGGTGTTAAGATTGGTAACAATATTAATATTTCTAATGGTACGATTTCAGTAGCAACACCGTTTAGTGGTGCATACATTGACTTAACTGGGTTGCCTGATTTAAAAACAGTTGCAACTACCGGAGCATATTCTGATTTAACTGGTCGCCCAACAATTCCATCCGCACAAATTCAAAGTGACTGGACACAATCTAATAATTTAGCATTAGATCATATAAAGAACAAACCAACAATTCCAGCCGCGCAGATTCAAAGCAACTGGACACAAGCAGACTCTGGTTCTCTTGATTTTATTAAAAATAAACCAGCAATACCTGTAGCGCAAATACAAAGCGACTGGAGCGAAAACAACAATGTTTCGTTAGCGTTTATAAAAAATAAACCAAGCATCTTCAGCGGTAACTATAACGATTTATATAATAGGCCTGACGTTCCAGCCGCATACTCTGCAACAAGCATTAATGCACTTAGTGATGTTGATACAACATCAATTGCTCCTTCTTCAGGTCAAGCACTTGTATGGAACTCAGGAATAAGCCAATGGGTTCCAGGATCAGTAGCAAGTGGAGGCGGCGGCGGTGCTGGCCTAGTTTCTAGAAATTTATCTAGTGCTACTACTGCGTCATTAGCTAATAATGCCGCTGGTAATATAACAATAGCAGGCTGGAAAGGATACATGCTACTAAGTATTCAAACATCTGCTGCCGCTTGGATAACCGTGTATGCGTCATCAGCCGCCAGAACCGCTGATGCCAGTAGGACAATTACTACTGATCCAGTACCTGGTTCAGGAGTTCTTGCAGAAATCATCACCACCGGGCCGCAAACACAACTGTTTTCCCCGGCAGTACTTGGATTTAGTGACGAAGTATCCCCGTCAACCGATATACAAATTAAAGTAGTTAATAGAAGCGGAAGCACTGGGACAATTACAGTAACAATGAAACTAGTACAACTAGAGGTATAAGATGGCAGATCCGATTCCACACCTTGGCAATCCCGATGACCAAAGTTTAAAAGAGTATATTGTCAGTTTAAAAGACATAACTGATGCTGACGATTTTTATGCCGATATGGAAACAGAAGGTCACGGACAGTATAATAAATTACCAAGTAAGGCTCTAGAATGTATTAATCGTAGACCAATTAGTAGAAATACTCATTACCTAATGACGTACGACGAAGCCGCAGTTGTACTTAATGATCCAAGAGTCTTAGCAGTTGAGTTAAATCCTGCAGACCAGGGATTAATTAAAGGCACGTTTAGTTTTGAACAAACTTCTACACGATTCAACAAAGCAGTAACAAGCAGTAGTACTGATATCAATTGGGGATTATTACGTTGTCTAAGAGCAACTGATATTAACAATTGGGGGGTTGCCGGTACACTTAATCAATCAGCAACTGTATTAGCAGATTGCTCCGGCAAAAACGTTGATGTGGTTATAATGGATGACGGATGCCCTTATCCAACAGTATTAGAATATAAACAAAATCCAGATGGTACCGGGTATACTCGAATGGTAGAATATAATTGGTTCCAACACAATCCAGTAGTTACCGGCGGCACCGCTGGTGTGTATTCTTATCCAGGTAACAGATTGCAACAACACGGCGCCCATACTACTGGAACTGTTGCAGGTAACACGCAGGGATGGGCTCGAGATGCAAACATTTACAACCTTACATATAATAACGGCATTGACTATGTACGAGAGTTTCATAAAAACAAACCAATCAATCCATTAACCGGCGTAAAAAATCCTACGGTAATGAATAACAGCTGGGGGTATCGCGGCGGATCCTTATCAACAGGTGGGATAACTAAGCTAACAATTCGTGGTGTTGAATATTTTCCAACAAATGGTGTATGGGATACAAACGTTATACAAAATATTGCTCGATTAAATATTGGTGGAGCATTTCCTGCAAGAAATACTGCAACTGATGTTGATATGATCGAAGCAATGGCCGAAGGCGTAATAATTGTAGCAAGTGCAGGCAATAGTTATTTTTACCAAGATATGCTTGGCGGCCTGGATTATGATAATACCATGATATATGGCGGATTTACATATTACATTCACAGAGGTAGCAGCCCAGGAGCAGCCGACGGCGGCACTGAAGGCACAAAAATTATTTGTTCGGGTGCAATTGGACAGCATGACGAATCGTCTGGCGCTAGCATTTATGATTCAACTGGCATTGAAACAGGTGATTATAAAGCAGAGTTTAGCAACTACGGCCCTCGTATTGATTGCTGGGCGCCCGGATCAGGAATACAAAGTATATGGTCAGCAAATAATACTTTATACGACAGCACAAATACCCCAGATCCTCGAGTTGCGGCACTTGGACTAACTGATACAGTTAATAATAATTTTAAAAAATGTCCGGGCACCAGTATGAGCGGCCCACAGACTGCTGGTGTGCTTGCTTGTCTTGCAGAAAAATATCCTAGAATGACACAAGCTGATGCAAGAGCATATTTAAAATATGCAAGCCCCTCAACTGTGTTAAGTACTAACGGCGGCGCTCAAGATTCAAAAGATGCAGGTACGGGATTTAATGCAACAAGTAACATACAAATGCTTACATTACGAGGAACACGCCATCCAACAGCAGAAGTTGGCGGTTATTATTCAACTCCGTTTCCATCATCAATTGAAAAACATAGGCCGCCTACTGGGCAAGTTTATCCTAGAAAAAATACAACTAACAGTTTTAATAAACAAGCAACTTTTAGTCTGGCAACAGATCAAGCCGCAAGAACTAACGGTCAAACAGCCACAGTTACATTGAGCACTTCTAATGTGCCTGATGGAACAGCAATACAGTATCTTATCACAGCTAAGCCAACTGGCGGTGCCAGTACATCACTAACCCCATCTGGATTTAGTGGAGTATACTCGTCAGATACTCAAGTCATCGGTACTGCGTTATTTGATACCAGACCAAACAGCGGAAATAGAATTGTTACAACTTCTTCTACGGAAGCAGTATATAATATTATTACAAATAATTTGTTAGGAGTTGCCGCACTTACAATATCAACCCCAGCGGTACCTAATGCGTTACCATTTAATGGAAATGCTGATGACGGCTACTGGACAGTTACGTTACCTTTTAGTATAACATACTTAAATCAATCATATAGCGTAGTTTATATAGGTACTAATACTTATATTACATTTGGTGCAGGTTCAGCTGAATATGCACAGTTAGGAAATTCTACTCCAGCTCTTCCTAAGATTATGATATCTGCTAACGATAATCTAGCGTTTCGAATTTATCAAGGGATTGAAGGATCATTTCCAAATAGAACATTTAGAATTAGATGGGAGGGACATAATGCTGCCTCAGGCGGCAATCCAAATAGTCCTGACATGATTTATGAAGCTACATTTTACGAAAATACTCCGGCAAAAATTGAAGTGCATACCGGAGTTAACTCTAGATGGTCGTTTGTTACCGGCGATGTTTATCCGTTTTCTGTCTCCGTAGTAAACGTTCCTTTAGTTGGTACAATGACAGTTAACAGCGGACAAGCGACATTGCCTATAACAATGAGCACTACAGCGGCACTATCTATGAATGTTCGATTAGGTATATTCCCTAGCCCGAGCGTTAATATAACAATAAACTAGCACATTATGATTTATGCTAAATATAGAATAAAGAGAGATTACTATGCAGAGTAAAGAAGTCACAGGTGTACACATAGAGGGTCATATTAAAATTCATGATCCGCAATCTGGCGAAATTTTCATTAACAAACGTAATGCAATTCACTACGAAAATATTAGTATTGCATTAGCACAGAGTTTAGCAAACAGCGGACAAGGTTTTATATACCAAATGTCCTTTGGCAATGGCGGAACAAGTATTGATCCCACTGGTATTATCACATACTTGACTCCTAATAGCTCTGGCAGTAATGCTAGTTTATATAACGAAACATATACAAAAGTTGTTGACGATAGAAGTAGCAACAACGTAGATCCAACACGTAATTTTATTGAAACACGTCACGTAACTGGCACTAACTATACTGATGTATTTGTTACTTGCTTACTAGATTACGGCGAACCTAGTGGTCAGCAAGCATTTGACAATGCTAGTGATGCAAATAGTTTGTACATCTTTGATGAATTAGGATTAAAGAGTTATAGCCCAACAGGCGATAGCTTACTTTTAACTCATGTTATTTTTCACCCTGTGCAAAAGTCCCTAAATCGATTGATTCAAATTGACTACACCGTTCGTATTCAAAGTTTAACTGGCCTAGCAGGAGTATAAGATGAGCTATCAAGTAAAGTTCACAGAAACTACTAACCCCGCTAAACCAAGTTTAACAGTTGCCGACCAAAGTTTAAACTCTGAAACTAGTTTAGTATTTGTTGGAAAAAACTATGCAGGATATGCTCCTGTAGTAGCAGAAAACTTTTTGCATTTATTAGAAAATTTTGCTAAAAATACTTCCCCAAGCAATCCTGTCCAAGGACAACTGTGGTATGATAATAGTCCTCAAGTTAACTTATTAAAAGTTTATGACGGCACATCATGGACGCCAGCAGGTACTGTTAAGAAAGCAGAAAATGCACCGTCAGTCATTAGTAGCATTAAGGGCGACTTGTGGGTTGACACAGTTAATCAACAGTTGTATGTATACTCTGGATCTAATTGGTTATTAATCGGCCCGCAATTTAGTGCAGGCCTAAAAACAGGTCCGGATATTGAAACACTTACAGATACATCAAACATTGATCATAATGTTATTAGTATGTATTCTGAAAATAATATAATTGCAATCATTAGCAAAAGTGCATTTACACCAAAGACTGCAATTTTAGGATTTAGTTCAATTAATCAAGGTATTAATCTTAGCACAGTTGATTCTGTCAACAGTACTACTCCTAATAAATTTTGGGGAACAGCAGAAAAAGCTGATTCATTAATTGTCAACGGTAAAGCAGTAGAGGCATCAAGTTTTTTAAGAAAAGACGAAGCAAGTACTACTAACTTTCCATTAAATGTAAGAAATAACGGCGGCATTGGTATTGGTAGCGATTTAAGTTTTAGTCTATCAACAGATGCAAACTCTACTATCTTTTATTCAAAGACTAGTGGAAACTATATTGAGTTTAAATTAAACAACGCAGGTACTACTGTTACTGGCATCCACATTGATGCTAACGGTTTTATTGGTTTAGGTCCTAATAATACAAATCCACAAGAAGCACTAGATGTTTCCGGAAACATTATTACAACCGGCGATCTTATCGTACAGGGAACAACCGATGCAGACTTGCTTGGCCGAGGCAGCATTGCAACAGACGGCGGCCTAAGTGTTACTAAACAAAGTCAATTTGGCGGAGACGTTAGCATTAACGGAGGCATACACTTTAGTAACTTAGATATAAACGGCGATCCGGTAGCGGGTACAATTGTACAACCTAGTTCCGACCTGGCGACTGACTTGTATGATTTAGGTACAAGCACTAGACGTTTTAGAAACATATATGCCCAGTCATTTGTTGGTAACTTTAACGGATCGTTTACTGGTTCGTTGGCAGGTAATATTAGCGGATCAGCCGCAAAGCTAGCAAGCCCAACAGTATTTAAGATCCGCGGTGATATTTCAACAACCGCAGACGTATTGTTTGATGGACAAACTCCGCAAACAGGTTCACCCTCGGGCGAACAAATATTTACAACGGTCGTTACTGCTGATATTATTTCACAAAAAGAAACAACAACAGATTCATTCTTAGATGATACAATATTGGTTTACAGAAACAGTACGCAGAGTTTAAAGCAAGTTTCTAAATCTACATTTATTTCAAATATTCCAATTGTTCCAATTGCCGCAATTTTTCCGTATGCTGGCGGAACATTGCCCGCAGGATATTTGTTCTGCGACGGATCAGAACTTAGAATTGGTGACTATTCAAATTTATTTGCACGTATTGGATACACATATAGAACACCATCAGAGCTAATTGGTAAAGCAACATTTGCATTACCTGACTTACGTGGTAGATTCCCGTTAGGTCGTGACAACATGGATAACACTAACACTGTTCCTGATCGAGATGATCCGACTATTCAGATCCCAGCAGGCGGCGGCAGTGCTAATCGTGTAACAGATATTGTTGCTGATACACTTGGCGCAGGTACAGGAGATCCAGGTGACGGTACCTATCGTGAATATATTACTTTAGAAACTAAAAACCTACCGGATCACAAACATAATTTAAGTACAGCAAGTGCTCAATACTATGCATCAGGATTACCAGGCGCATCAGCCGATCCATCAGCAGACGCTGGCTTAGGCATGCCTGCAACGAGTACTGGTTCTGGATTAAGAAACAGTGGCAATGTAATTCCGCAACCATCAAATACTCCAGTTGGTCAACCATTTAATTCAATGAATCCATACTTGACTATTAACTACATTATTTTTACTGGGGTTGTGTAATGAGCTATATTATTAATAAAACTGACGGCACTGTATTAACGGAAGTAGTTGACGGTACTATTGATCAGATTAAAACAGACTTAACCCTTATTGGTAAAAATTCTAGTTCTTACGGTGAATTTTTTAATGAAAATTTTATACACTTATTAGAAAATTTTGCAAATTCAAGCCAGCCTAATCGTCCTGTTGAAGGTCAACTATGGTACGACACTACTGAAGGCCGATTAAAAGTATATGACGGCAACGGTTTTAAAGTTAGTGGCGGAACCATTGTTTCAAATACTGCTCCTAGTAGTATTGCCGCAGGCGATATTTGGATTGATAGCTATCGTAAACAGTTATATTTTAATGACGGCAACTCAAATTTATTAGCTGGCCCTGCATATACTGCCCAGCAAGGAATTTCTGGGTTACAAGTTACTGACACAATTGATACTAACGGAATTAATCACACTATTGTATTGTTATATGTTGGGCAGGTGTTACTAGGTATTTTTAGTAATGGTACGTTTACACCAAGAGAAACTATCCCAGGATTTAATGGCAGTTCAATAAAAATTGGTTTTACCAGCGCATATGATAATGTTAAATTTAATGTTGCCGCTACACAAGCCGATTCACTAGCATCAAACACTGGTTTAAAAACAGCAGAAAGTTTCTTACAAGTAAATCCTGCCGACGGATATACGGTAGCTAATGGCACAATTAGAGTATTAAATAACAACGCTTTAATTTTAGGCGCTGGTCAAAATTCAGAATTTGTTGTTTCTAACAATACTTTTCAAATTAATTCAAATATTCCTAATCAAAACTTTGAAATTAAAAGTTGGAATAGTGGAGGTGTGTTATCTAGTTTATTTGTAAACGCATCAAACAGTTGGGTTGGATTGTATAACAATAATCCTCAAGCAACGCTACATGTTGGAACATTGGCTAATCCTGGCGATGTTATTATTGAAGGTAACTTAACAGTTAAAGGTGCTACAACAACAATTAATACAACTAATTTAGTAGTTGAAGATTTATTAATTGATCTCGGAGTGATTGCAAACCCAACAGATATTACTGCTGATGGTGGAGGCCTAAGTTTAAAAGGCGACACTGATAAGACATTTACTTGGTCGTTAGCACGTACAGCCTGGGAATCTAGTGAAGATCTAAATCTAACTAGTGGTAACTCTTTTAAAATTAATAATTTTGACGTATTAAATCAAACACAATTAGGCAATACTGTAACAAGTGCTCCGGGATTAAACAGCATTGGACAACTAAACGAGGTACAAGTCGATAATATTAACATTAATGGCAATGTAATAAGTTTCCTTAATATAAGTGTTTCTGATGGTACAATTTATATTACACCAAAGGGTGACGGCACTGTAGATGTTGGTAGTAAATTTATTACAAACGTTAAAACAGCAATAGCAGATGACGAATCGTTTCCAAGCCCTGGTACTACTGCCGCTAATAAACTATATGTAGATACCCGAGTTAGAAAAGCACCACTAGGATTTAGCGTAGTTTTTGGTACTTATACTGAAATTACGCTAGCAACAACAGTTATAAGTAAGATTTTTAGGCCTGCAGATCATGATGATGACACTATTTTAAGAGTTTGGTGTATTGATCTTAGCATCGGAAAAGAATATAAACTGGTTAGTGGTGTTTGGCTATACCAGACTGATATCTAACAAGCTGATATTAACTAACCAAAATAGAATAAATACTAGGACTAAGGAACACGAGACATGCCATATACCATTAATAGATATAACGGACAAGTAATAGCTACTGTTGCAGACGGTACAATTGACAACACTACTGATCTTAAACTGATTGGTAAGAATTATGCTGGATACGGTGAAGTACAAAACGAAAACTTCCTTTACTTGCTAGAAAATTTTGCAAATACAAATCCACCCCCTAAACCGTTAGGCGGCCAACTGTGGTTTGACAGTAATAACAGTAAATTAAAATTTTATGATGGTTCTAAATTCCGTACTACAGGTGGTGCTGAAGTTGGCGTAAGTGCTCCGACAGGTTTAACAATTGGCGATTTTTGGTGGGATACAACCAATAAACAACTCTACACATGGGATGGCGCAACTTATGTACTAGTTGGGCCTCAAGGTGTTGCCGGCTCACAAACAACACAAATGCGTTCACGCAGTGTTCGTGATACATTAGGTGCTAGCCATGCAATTATTGAAGCAATTGTTGACGGTGACTCTATTTTTGTTGTTAGTGCTGACACAGAATTTACTCTAGATACAAATACTAGTCCAATTAACGGTTTTTCAACAATACATAAAGGACTTACATTAGCGTATACAACTACAGGTGGTGCAAGTTTAGGACAGACTACTGCTGATCACCGCTTTTGGGGTACGGCAACTAATGCAGAAAGATTAGGCGGATATCTTGCTAACGAGTATGTTAGAAGCGGAAATGCACAGTTTAACACTATTGTAGCATTTAGCGACTCTGGTTACACTGTAGGCTCAACTCCGAGATTAAGTGTATACATTGATACAGCCGGTATTAACTCATTTCCAGTATTTGAAAATACATTAAGTGATACTATCAAGTTTAAAACAAGATCAGGTTCAACAACAAAAACACCATTGACATTAGTTGGTCCAGATATGCTTCCAGGATTTGACAACCAGAATGATATTGGTTCCGGTGTGTTAAGATTTAAAACAATTAATGCTGTAACATTTGCAGGTACAGCAACTCAAGCAAACGCACTTTATCTAGCTCAAGACGACTATAGAACTGCCAGCTCAGCCGCATCAAGCGGCACAGTAGCAGTTAGAACATCAGTAACTGAAGTTATCAATAGTACTACAATCACAGCAGGCGCCTTAAAAGCAACATATTTCGTTGGTACAGCAACAGCCGCAAACTATGCTGACTTAGCTGAAAAATATCTAGCTGATGCAGAGTATGAAGTTGGTACCGTTTTAATGATCGGTGGCGATAAAGAAGTTACAGCATGTCAAGTTGGATTCCGTGCTGTAGGTCCAGTTAGCGAAAAACCTGCTTATTTAATGAATTTTGAACTTGCTGAAGGTACTCCAGTTGCCTTAAAAGGCCGTGTTCCTGTAAAGGTAACAGGCAATGTTAAAAAAGGACAGCGTTTAGTTGCTGGCCCTAATGGTACTGCCCAGGCAGCAATGGGTAATAATGCCGATGTGTTTGCTATTGCACTAGCATCTAGCGATGAAGCAGGTGTCAAACTTATAGAATGTTTAGTTCTATAACTATAAATATCAAGAGCAAATAGAGGATTATTAAATGTCTGGTCAAAATACGTTAATTTTAGCAAACGATTACAATGTAATACAATCAAAGATTGCATTAATTATGGGTTCTGGTTCTGGCACAACAGGATACGGACAAAGCATTGCAAGTAGTCAAGTTGGACAGACGGATAAAATTACTGTAAATCAATGGAATAATCTCCGCAACGATATTGTTCGGGCTCGCCAACATCAAACAGGCATAACTATTGGATCACTTGCTCCGGAAGATCCGGGCTACGCTGCCAGTACTAATGTACCAATTCCTACAACAGCAAAACAAGTTAGAGAATCTTGGCGTTCTGCATATTTGAATATGGCGACTGATGCTGAAACTAACAGACTGACAGCCCCTCCTCCAGCAAGCGAAGCAACCCGCGCCGACTTAGTATCGCAACAAATTAGAACAACTGCGTGGAACGGACGTATTACGCAAACCGTTGTTGTCACATTTCCATCAGCTGATGATGGTCGTTATTTCTTCAATGCCGGCGGCCAGATTGAATTTAGTGCTGATCGTTCGGGTGGATCAGCAGGTCTTAAGAACGTTACCTGGACAACTATGTTAACCAACATGGGTGTTATTAGAATGAATTATACTGCAACAGATTGTACTGGAACAGGATTTACATCATCAATTGGCTGGTACGATTTAACAACTAGTGATAACTTGATATTTGAAAAAGATGCACCTTCAGGTGCCTATGCTCCAAACAAATATTTTATATATGCTCGTGTTAACAGTACATCGGATCGTAGAATTGGATATTTTACTATTCACTTTGCAGATGATTCGGCCGCTCCCCCAAGCGCACCAGATCCTGGATTTGGTATTGACGAAAACGTAGACGGTACGCTAACAAGTACAGTTCAAGTTTATCGACCATCTGGAACTAACGTTTCTAGACCAGTTCCACCAGCCTCAACAACTGGCATCGCTTAATAATTTTCAACCATAGCTCTTGACAAGATAACTATAGTAGTGTAATATATACTACTTGAGGTATCTTTATGGATGAAAGAATTGAAAAAGCGTTTGCTGTTGCTAACTACTTGGCAACATTATCAAACCAAAGAAAAATTGTTTTAGAAGAATTTAACCAACAGTTAATTTACTATTCTAACGGCGGCACATTTCTTATTGGTCCGGAACTTATTAATTTTACAAAAACTGTATTAGATTTAGGCTACACACACGATGTGCCATTTGTAGATGTTGACAACTTTCCAATTGTTATTACTGATGTACAAGAGTTTTTTGATACTATCTTGTTAAACTATATGACAGCACTCAACACATATTCAATCAAGTTTGCTGAAATTAAGTCAAAAAGAAAAATTGGAGATATTGTTGAGTTATGAGTAAAGGTGCGTTAATCTTTGCGCATAATAATGCAAACATGGATTATGTTAAGCTGGCGGTGTTTGCCGCAGAGCGTATAAAAAAATTCTTAAATGTTCCTGTTAGTATTGCTACTGATAGCAAAAGCTGGTTACTAAAGGCGTATCCTGATCACCCCTTTGATCAAATAATTGATATTGCTGTTGAAACATCTATGTCACAACAAAAGAAGTTCCATGATGGTACCATGGCATTTACCCTAGGTGAATGGAAAAACTTATCTCGATTTCGTGCATACGATGTAACGCCTTATGATCGTACACTTGTACTTGATAGTGATTATATAATTAATTCAAGTATCTTAAAAATTGCATTTGAAAAAGATGCACCTTTTCAAATTTATAAAAAAAGTTTTGATCTTGCAGGTTGGAGAGATACTAAACAATTTGAACGTATTAATCAATATAGCGTTCCTTTCTACTGGGCCACGGTATTTGCTTTTGATAAAACACCTGTTACGCAGGCATTCTTTGATTTAGTATTATACATAAAATCAAACTGGTTATATTTTAGAACATTATACAGTATTGAATCTACTACATTTAGAAATGATTATGCGTTTAGTATTGCTATCCATCTAATGAATGGAAAAATATCTGGCGATTTTGCAACAGAGTTACCTGGCACAATGACGTACATTTTAGATAGAGATATATGTCTTGATATAAAAGACACTACACTAAAATTTTTAATTGAGAAAAAAGATCACCTTGGAGAATATCTTGCCGCTAAAACATCTGGTATAGATGTACACGTTATGAATAAAGCAAGTCTATCTCGTATCATCGACGGAGGTTATGGTGTCTAAAGGATTCTTACTTTTTGCAGAAAATACAAAGTCTACAAATTATCTTGAACAAGCATACGCACTAGCACTCAGTATAAAATACAGCCAGTCAACTACTACGCTAGTATCGCTAATGACAAACGATAAAGTTCCAAAAAAATATCAGTCGGCATTTGATAAAATAATTCCAATACCGTTTGAAGTTAAAAACGATGGAAAATATAAAACTGATAATCGTTGGCAACTTTATTATGCAACTCCGTATAATGAAACTATTGTATTAGATGCAGACATGTTGCTAGTTGAAGATATTTCTGCATGGTGGAATTATTGCTCAGATCACGATGTTAAATTTTGTTCTCGAGTTAAAAATTATAAAAATGAAATTATAGGACCCGATCCTATACATAGATTAGTGTTTATTGAAAATAAATTAACTAATCCGTATTTTGCATTACACTACTTTAAAAAGAATCAAGTAGCATACGAATTTTATAAAGTTTTAGAATTTGTAATTACCCATTGGGATTTTAATAGAGGAACATTTGCACCAAACGAGCCACAGTTATGGCCGAGCATGGATTTAGCTACTGCTATTGCAATTGAAATTACTGGGCAATATAATAGTGTTATTGATTCATGCAGTCCTTTAGAATTTGTACATATGAAGACACCTTTGCAAGGATGGGATATGATTCCATCAACTTGGCAAGACGCAGTTCCGTTTGTGTTAAATTCAAGAGGTAATATGGTATTAGGTAATATGATACAACCTAAATTATTTCATTATGTAGAGAAAAACTTTTTAACCGGCAAAATATTAAAACGCTTAGAGGAGTTAGCCAATGGCAAAAAAGAAACCGCTTAACACTACTCCTCGATATTATGTTTATTACAATAAAAAAAGCGGTAAAATTCTATCTATAGGTAACGAGCGTGATGACAGTTATGAGTATGGTATTGAAGCAACTTGGCCGGAAGTAGAAAAACTTATTGATGGATCTTGGTCCTTTAATGATTATCTTGTAGGATATAAACGACAACCTGATGGATCTTCAGTATTAGCAGTTGTACCAAATACAGAACACGGATATATTTTTAAGAATAATATTTTTGAATGGATTACTGACAACAACGAAAAAGCTGAATGCATTGTAGCATGGAATGGTCCTTCAGAATGTTGGGAGTTTAGTTTAAATGATTCAGTTAAGGCAGTATACAGTGATAGTCTACTTATACCAAAGTTGGTATTCTTTGTTACACTTGAAACAGATTTTGATTTTTTAATTAGGACTATCTTTGTTGATTCGGTTGATTTAATATCTTCAAAGCAAATATCAGTTCCTTTTACAACTAAAATTGAAAAGCGTATTGATAAGATATCTATATCTTCAAAATTAGTGTTTAAAACATATGGGTTAAAAATAAATGAATAATATAATTAAAATTATGGATCAGGACGTCATTTTTCTAAGCTATGACGAGCCTAATGCAGAAAAGAATTATGCAGATCTTTTAAAGAAAGTACCATGGGCAAAGCGTGTACACGGAGTTAAAGGTAGTGATGCCGCACACAAGGCTTGCGCTAAATTAAGCGAAACTGAATACTTTGTTACTGTAGATGCAGATAACATTGTAGATCCTAAGTTTCTTGAAGTAGAAATTGATCTAGACGCCCTTGGACTTACCAGTGAAAACGTTTTCAGCTGGTGTGGACGTGTTGGAGTAAATGGGCTAATGTATGGCAACGGCGGCCTAAAATTATGGACACGTAAATTTGTTAACGAAATGCGGACTCACGAAAATTCTGATCCTAGCGATACTAAAGGTTTAGTTGAGTTTTGTTTTGATGATCGTTACTATCAGTTTAATGACAACTATAGCGAAAGTATTGTAACTGCAAGTCCGTTCCAAGCATGGAGAGCAGGCTTTCGTGAGGGTGTAAAGATGAGCTTAGACCAAGGAGCAAAAGTTGGCAACCTTAAAAAGATTTGGTGGCAAAATTATCATAGACTTTTAATTTGGTGTAACGTTGGTGCAGATGTGCCAAACGGACTATGGACTATATACGGTGCTCGTGAAGGTGCTTACAAGACTAATTGTACAGATTGGGATTATGCTAATGTACGTGATTTTGAATGGCTTACAAATGAATGGTTAACCAAGTACAGCATAATAACTGAAAAAATGTTACCATATGAAATTATGGGGTTAGGCGAAACACTTAAACATGAATGTGACCTAGAACTATTCAACCCGTGTGCAGAATCTAGTAGATTTTTTAAAACGGTTTATCATAATACACCAAGGATAATCCGCACCCGTGTTTGATATTATTTTTATTTCTTATAATGAACTAAATGCTGTTGACAATTTTGCAAAGCTAAAAGAAAGATTTCCGTTAGCAAAACATGTGCAAGGCGTAACTGGTATACACCAAGCACACATTGCGGCTGCAAAGCGTAGCTTTAGTCCTATGTTTTGGGTAGTAGATGCCGATGCTGTTATTTTAGATACTTTTAATTTTAATTACGAAGTGACAAAAGAAGAACATGATATTGTACATGTATGGCGTAGTCGTAATCCTGTAAATGGATTAGAATACGGATACGGCGGTGTTAAGCTATTACCAAAAAAATTAACTGTCGATATGGATGTTACGAGTACTGATATGACTATGAACATTAGTACTAGATTTAAAGCAATGGAAGAAGTTAGTAACATCACAGCTTTCAATACAGATCCGTTTAGTACATGGCGTAGTGCCTTTAGGGAATGTTGTAAACTAGCAGTAACTAACAATGAAGAATCTTTATCTAGATTACATCAATGGTGTACAATTAACGATGCAGTACCATACGGGTACTATGCTTATTTAGGCGCACTTGCCGGACAAGCATACGGCCAAAAAAATGCCTCTAATAAAGAGGCATTGGATAAGATAAATGATTTTACTTGGCTAGAAGTTCGTTGGCTAGCGGAAAAATCTCAGCTATCACCTTAGCACAGGCAATAGCAACTTCTTGGTGTTCAAGTTGAGTACCATTAGCACTTCGCAATTCAATAAAGTGAATCCAGCTACGTAGTGTTCCATTCATATATAAACGACTTTCTGTAAGACCTTCTGGCAATACAGCACGAGCTTGTTCTTTTGCTATGCCCTTATCGATAGCTTGAGCGTAGGCAATTTTAGACTGTTCAATGATCCATTTTTGTTTAGCATCCCACCATGCTTGTAACTCTGAATCATCTGAGGCGATACTATTCTGTCTATTTTTTGGATCTTGGAGTCGTGCTTCTCGCAGTACAAACGACAGGTCTTTAGTAGGGTCAGCATATCGCTGACTGAATTCTTGGAAACTGAAACTTCTGTGTCGCAAGATTTGGCGGGCAATGTCTCTGGTTGTGGTAATTTCGATACAGGCGGAGACCATTTCAAGTGGGCTCCAGTGCTGGTGTTTGACCAAGTATCTGATGAGTTTTTCGGATGTGTCTGTGTTGAGCTGATTGGAAGGATTGCTGACACGGGCGCAATACGCAATGAGTTCCTGTGCATCTTCGATGCCCATATTTCGAAATTCGGCTGCGGGTTGACTATATGATAAAAGTTTAACATTCATTTATAATTTTCTTTTCTTTAGAAACTTTTGCGTATCTTTTTCTATGTCTTTTTTAATACGCACAGTGTCAAGTTTAAAATCGACGTCGACAATTCTGTTTTCGTATGTCTTAAATAATTCAGACAACGAACTTTCAAAAGTGTCCCATCCCTTCTTTTGCACTTCAGCTGTAACTTTTACTTCCCAAATCTTGCCATCTTTAAACGTGATAATAACCGCATGGAGATACCGTAAAGGTAGAACACGGAGTTTTACCTCTCCAAATACTTCTGGCCAACTATCGATGACTTCTTTGGGAAGAATTCTTCCCTGTTGGATCACTTTGCTTTTTTGGTCGGAACCAATTCCTCAGCCATGCGTCTAAAAGCCGCGGCCTCTTTAGCAAGTTTATCCGCCTTAGAACGATAGTCTTTAGCTTGCTCATCTACAGTTAATGCTACAGCCGGAACTTCTGACGCAGATGATGTTGTTTTGCTTACATCAGCAGTTTCAGTTGGCATATTACTAACTGATGCAACTTCTTTAACTTCAACTTTATCATTACTACCTGGCTTAATACATAAACCGTCAACAGCAACACCGCGTTGTTCTGCAATAATTTGATTAAGTTCTGATAACAAAATAGATGCGTTCATAGTTGGAATCATTTCAACTTCGCTTGTACCAATTTTGATTAGTCGGCCTTGCTGATGTAATGCTGGCAACATACGACTACCATTTGGAAATTGTGTACGATCTAATGCATCCGCAAATTCATACGATTCTTGTGCTGTTGAACTTTCGACACAGTTGATGATTGCGTTATGCATTTCATCTGGCATGTTTTCAGTTGGTACTACAAGACAGCTATAAGCGTCTCCGGGTAGTGTTCTATAAGCTACTAACACTTTCTTACCGGATGCTTTAATTCTACCTACGTGTTTTAGTGATTGCATAATTATGCTCCTGGTTTAGTCGCTTCTGCTTGTTTGGCTACTTGGTCTAAAAATGTTGACAATTTAGTATAAGTTTGACCTACAACTGTCATTTCGTTAGGTTTAAATGCGCCACGCGAGCTAGCGATATCGATAATAACTTTCATTGCATTTAAGTCATTAATTGTTAATTCGTTGGCCTCTGCTTTTGGGGCATCTTGGCCAGCCGGTACTTCTTGTTTTTCCACTTGTTCAGTCATGGTATCTCCTTAAATTAAGTGTGTATATAATTTATCTCGTTTGTAAAAACGGACATGCGATTGTGAAGAAACTGAGTTCTTTCTCAGATTCGAACCCAATACGTGTATTATATGTAATTGTATTAGTATGATCAAGGGCTAACGATTGCCCTATGTAATATCGACTATTTAAATTAGTTTTAATCCAACTGTCTAAATTACGTAGTAATGTTGGTGTATACTTATCTATAGAAGTATATTTAAAATGCGGAGCGGCAAACTCCACCCTCCGAAATCCAAAGTAATTTAGAGGATTTGGCTTGCCATTCTTTAATGCCATTACGCTGTTGCCTTAGCTTCTTCGTAGTATGCAAACTCGCCAAATGGTGGAACAATAGTGTTATTACCGTGAATGATGAATACTGCATCACAATGGCTTTCATCGCCCCATGAACCGTATGGGTATCCATCTGTAAACATGATAAACTTTTTAGGGTTAATATCGTGTTCTTTCATGTATTCGTAGTTACAATCAAAGTCGGTACCGCCACCACCCATTGGCTCATAGTCATCAAACTCGTCCATAGTGTATCCGTCAAAATCGGCTTCGTTGTATACTTGTGTATCAAAACACCAAACTTTAATTTTAAAGTCTTTGTACTCTTGCATAATGCCTTTAATTTCTGACAAGAAATCTTTAGCTTGTTCGTCACCAATTGATCCTGACATGTCAATTGCTACACAGATGTCAATAGTTTCTTGGAATTGTTGCCCTGGCAAAATTGCATTCATATGCCATCCCTTACGATTCATACGTAGGAATGAATAGTCGTTCTTAATAGTACTTTGAATTTGCTGGCGCAATATTTCACGCCAGTTCATTTTAGGCTCTGTAAGATCTTTAATCATGCGTTGGACGCTTGCAGGTACATTTCCTGCACCCGCCGCTTGTGCCGCACCAATTACTGCCTCACGCATCTCGTCACGAATAGCTTTAAGCTCATCTTTAGTGTATTGCGGTTGGTTACCGTTATTACCGTTGTCACCCCAATCAACGTGTTCGTCAAGCAACTGACCCAATGCGGCCAATTGTTCATCATCATACTTTTCGTAAATTTCGTCGTATACTTGTTCAGCACTCCAACCATAATATTTAGGATCATGGAAGATTTTAATTTCTGGAGGTTGTTCACCAATTCGGTCACGTACCAATTGTCCGTTAACAACATAGTCAGCCGCCGCATTAAAGATTTTACGATCACGACTTTCATTACGACCAATGTGGTCAAATACTGCATGTAGAATTTCATGTGCAATAACAAACTCTACTTGTTTAGTAGTAAGCGGTGTAAAAAAATCTCGATTAAAATAAATGTTACGACCGTCTGTAGCCGCAGTAGGAAGCCAATCACTTGCTTCTTTAATTTGTAGACGTGTAGCAAGATTTCCAAAGAATGGATGGCGAAGTAGCAAGCCTACTCGTGCTACGATAATCTTGTCAATAATTGGATCTGCGTGTGCCATCTCTTCTCCTAATGTTTCAATATGTATATATTATAACAGGACCCGTAGGTCCTGTCAATTGAAGCTATGCCAAATTACTTTTCAGTTGCCTGGGCAATGTACTTACCAAACTTAGCATGGAAGTCATCAAAACATGCAATTTCATCTGGATCTAACGGCAACTTGTAAGTTGACAACGATAGTTTAGTACCCATAATTACTAATTCAGTTTCAAAATTATCCATCATAAATTGGAAGAAGTTATTAACCTTTGAATTCCAATCTTTGTCTTTCTTGTCACATGCATCTTTAAGTTCGTAGCACAGGCTAACAACTAACGAGTATTGTGCAGAGATTTCTTTAGATTTCATCTCTTTAACTTTACCTAACAAAATGTCTGTTGGGTTAGGCATTTTGCTAGAGTGTTTACGGTGCGCCATAAACTTAACAGCAAGACCTTCGCCTACAGAGCCGCAAGTTAGATCAGTTAATGTATCTGCATCACAGTCATCATCAATAAGTAATTCGCTAACAAAGGACCAGCTACGTGGAGTGGCAAAAGCACGTGAACCTGACTTTGGATCAAAGTCGTATAAGTCTTTCTTGCTAAAAGTCAAAAAGCCCACAACGTCTTTATGCACTTTGTTTTCAACTGCCCAATCCTGCCAGTCTTCCCACTCAACAGTCATCTCTAAGTGAACAAATCGGTTAGCCAACGGAGCAGGCATACGATAAGTAACACCTTTGTCAGTTTCACGGTTACCAGCCGCAACAATTACAACATTGTCTGGCAACTCGTATGCACCAACACGGCGGTTCAAAACCAATTGATAAGCCGCGGCCTGTACACTAGGAGCCGCAGAGTTCATTTCGTCCAAGAATAAAATAACTTGCTTATGTTGTGCCGCAAATGCTTTGCTAGGCAGTTCTGACGGGGGAGCCCAACGCATAGTGCCATCGTTAGAATCAAAATACGGAATACCTTTAATATCAGTGGGTTCCCACAGGCTCAAACGTACATCAATTACGTAAGCTTCAAGCTCAGTACCGAGCTGTTTGATAATATCTGATTTGCCAATTCCGGGAGGACCCCAGAGAAAGATTGGACGCTTGCTTTTAAAAGCCTTACGTAGAGACTTTTTAGCATTTTTTGGGCCAACTGTGCGGCTGTTAATTTCTGCCATTTTACATTTCCTTAAAGTTGCGGGTTAAAGTTGTTTCGCTATGTATGTATTATAGCGCAATACAGCAACTCTGTCAAGCAGACTGTTAGGAGTCTAGTTCTTTTTGGCGCTCATTCATAGCTTTAATGAGTCCAAATTTTCGGATATCGTCAGAGAACAGATACAGCTCAAACGACTTTTTTTCCGAAAATACAGTAATACTTTCAGTTGTTAAAAAATACGGGCAGTCAATGTATCTTTCTAAAAAGATAATTGTTTGTGGACTAAGCTCAATAGACTCTGTAAATGGAACTTCGTAACTTTTTAATTCTAAGTCGTTAGTTAAGAACTCAAAACCTTTATCACTTAGTCTAAATGCATTTTGCTTATTGACACGATTTGATTGCCACCAAGTTCTAGAGTACATACTTAGATTTGCATCATCTGTACTCTTTCCCCATTGTTGGAGAAATATTTTGGTTAACGTGTCTCGATCTATCATTTTACAATAGTACCGGACGTTAATTTAACAACTTGGAAATCAGTAGTACCAAATGTTAAATTTAATTTTTTAGCTAGATTGTGTGCGTGACCAGGATTACTAAAAGATACTTTTTTGTATTTAGGTCCAGGGTAACTCGTAAGGCTATTAAAGCTCTTAAGGTTGAAAGGCTCATTTTTATAGAAGACAGCCCAAATAGCTTCCGCTTCTAGGATTTGTTCTGCCTTATATGTTTTCTTACTAATATACTCTAAAAGTATGCGCGGTTTTGGTCTTGACATCTCGTAAAACTCTCCAATTAACTACGCATATATTTATCCTTATTTGTCGCTAAACGTACCGCCATCCATTGAAACTGTAATAACATCGGTATCTACACTACTCTTTAATGCATTAAACATTGTTTCGTAGTCTTGTAACAGTTTTTCCTGCAATTCGTTTAATGCCAAGCACAGTAGTCTAGCCTGTTGAATAGACATTTTAACTTCCTTTGCTTGACTTAATTCGGCAGACCTTACACTTTGTATAAATTGAGTTAACGGTGCTAAATTAATCTGATTTTGCATTTGACAGTACCGTTTTCATTTCTAAGTCTGATTTAAATGGACCCTTACTTGGGTAGCGTTCAATGGTAATTAATTTAGGACAAAAGCTCTTAACCCATCCTTTATCAAATTTAATTACATAATATCCTGCACAATACAAACTTTTACTTGCGTTACTTTTAGTAAACAGGGGTAGTTTTTTTTGTACATTGTATATGGCATTGTAAGGTCTGCTACTAGTTGGATACCCGTGGCATTCATTTAGTATACTAGCCGTAACTTTAACTTTTGAACTTGTAAGAAAAAATTCCTTACCAAATTGCTTGGTAAGATCATCTTTCTTATTGAACATAACTTCACCGTTGGTACTAGATAGTACAAACTTATTATTTTCTTTTTTATGTAGTGTGGCAATCTTCTCACCGTCTTTTTCTACGATCCAGAATTTGCCATCTACGATTGGCTTTGCGTGTATCTCTGTCATTTCTTTATCCTCGTTCATATCTTATTTTAGAAACATATTGTTGACCCGGGTTGATGCTGGATCCGGAAACTGCTTTAATTGCAATTGAAAATCTATCTTTCCTTGCGTGTGCAGTTAATGGCATAACTGCATGTTCAATGCGTGAGTCAAATATAATAACTCTACCTGGTATAAACTCATAACAATAATGATGCTGTGATTCCTCGTTAAAGAATTTAATTTCACCACCCCAGTTGCTTTGCCAAAAGTAATTAACAAATACTAGAATAGTAAATGCATTTTCAAACGCACTGTCAGTGTGCTGTCCCACTTTTGCCATTTGACTGTAATGATTGATATAGCACGAGCTAACTGCAAGATCTTTTTGTAACGTATTTGCAATTTTTTTAACAAGTAGATCTAATGGCGATGAATTAAATATTTGTGGTGTTAAGTACGATACAAATCTTTCATCTTGCTCGGGCGTAAACAGACTCGTACCGTGTAACGGCGCATACTTACTATTAAAAGTAAGGGTATTTAATTCTTCAATTTGATATGTTTCTAATATATTATCAAATAAAAAAACAGATTTTCCGTTAACTATTAGTTCTTCAGTCATTTACTTTTAAATCGTTTAAAAAAATTGAATAAGTTTAAAAATCGAGCCTTGTACGGATCGTTGATTATTGTTTCTACTATACTGGGACGATGGGGACATCGGCCCTGTTTGTAATCACAATCTAAATGGATTGGCTTATAGCATACTGCACATTTTTTTCTCATTTTATCACTCAAATAGATTTAGTGCGGCTTTAGTAGTTGGATATTTTGCTTGGAACGGCTCTGCATACGTTTGTATGTTGTCAGCAATCTTTTTCATGTCCCATGCGTTGCAGAATTTAAGCATACGAATACCCACTTGGTCAACCATTTTAGGTGTAGCATGAGTTTCAATTGTTTCCGTAATACATTGCTTAATATCTTCAGGTTGTGCTGTTAAGTCGCACAAGTGTACATTGCGCAGATAGTCATCTAGCACTCTGTGTTCTTGTCCATTATGGTCAACCCAACGTTGCAACATGAGATTGTTCCAAGAGAATCCTTTGCTCTTACGATCTTCAAACGCTTCAGTAAGCCCTACTTTATTCTTACTACCTTTTGTACGTACACCTGGATATGCTGAAAACACATTATCGCTAGTATCGCCACGCATACATTTTTCAAACAGCATCCATTCTGGATCCTGTGCGGCTTTTGGCTCGCCTGTCTTTTTGTCTTTAACAGGTTTACCTTTAGCATCAAATGTGCCTTCGTGTGTAATATGTAAATCACCTACACCGTTATACTGACTTACATTATGCTTAATCAATTGTGCAAAGTCGCCGTCTGTGCTGATAATAACGTGCTTTGCATCTGGATGTGCTTGTGTCCAGCCAGCAATTAAATCGTCTGCTTCTAAACGTGGGTGCTGTAATACTGTACAGTTAGTTTTTTCTGTAACAAACTTTTTAAACTCATCAAATGCTTCCCAGAACAATTTATCTTCATCTTGTTCTCGTTGTGTCATTGCCGCACGAGTTTCTTGTCTGTTAGCTTTGTAAGGCGTATAAAAATCTTTGCGCCACGATCTGCCCTCGAGACAGAACACCACATGAGTACCGCCAAAGTCATGCCATGCTTTTTTGATACTGTTAAGTGTAATGTGAAAGGCCATGCCTAACTTAATGTCAGCACTGCCTTGAACTACGTGTCTAGCACGAAAGAATGTGTTAGCTGTATCGACTATAATATAAGTCATGTATAATATTCCATATCTGCCGCAAATACAAACCGGAATTCTTTTGAGTCAGTAATTCCGGGCCTATGCCATAGTTTACTTGGATATACGATCCAAGTCAAGTCTTTTGGTTTTAAGTAAAAGTCAGCATCACGATTTGGCCAATTCATACTAAATTCAGTGCCTGTTAGTTCTGGATTTGATGTTTGGGGTATGTGTACGTACCAAAGGCCACTTACTGTATTGGTAGTATTATTGTTGTCACTAACATGGTGATTGTGCCAAAGTATTTCTCTATCGTCAACAGTTTCGGAGTTAGTCATAAACACCCAACTCATTAAGTTTTTAATTTTTACTTCTTTTCCTAAAAACATAAAGCAAGAGTATATAAAACTCTGGCGCATTTTAAGCATAACAGGATCTTGTCTAAAGAATAAATTTTCTTTAGTTTGATACTTTGGGCTATTAGTAAAATAGTTTCCTGCTGAAATAATTTCTTCAGCAATGGTTATTAACTGACGGTTGTCCTCTTGATTAATCAGAGAGCTAAAATCATAACGATCAATATATTCGTTTGATTCTAAAATGTTCATTCTACTTGTGCCTTGTTATCTGCTAGTCTAGTAACGTTGATAAATCCTGCCGACCGATTTGCGTCCATGCCTTCATCGGATAACATGTTTCGAACAATATCTCTAAACCAACGATCTACAATTTCTTCTTCTGGGTCTCCGTCAAATCCGTAGCCGTTCTTTTTTAATTCAGTAATAAAGTATTCATTCCAGTCAAGTTCAAAAAATCCGTTGCGTGGATTATCCTTATTAACCTTAGTATCCATTACGTTAACCCATGCTTCTTTTCTAATAGTAGCACGTTCTTTTGGAGTCCGTTTAACTTCATCTAAGGCATCTTGCGCCGCTACTGCTTCTTTGATTTTTTGTGCGGCAAGTTTTTCAGCAACCGCTACTTCAGCAGTGGCTAATACTTTAGCATCTTCTAAAGCCTGTAATCCTGTAATCTTTTTAAATAATTTTTTAAACATTAAGTTCCCCACTCATTTTTAAATAACGGTACTTGTAATCTGTCACTGTAACGTAGTCCGTTTTTCATAGCCAATATTGCTACATTTTTATTATTCATTGCGTAGACACTTTCTACTCCGCCTACTGGCATTAGATAAACGTGTCCTTTAAATCCTGCTTGACGATATGCCTCAATAGCATGTTCCGCATCAGCAAAGTCTTGTTCAGTGGCAATGACAAACTTCAAATATGCTGTGCCAACTTCTTCATATTCACAAACTACTTCTGGTAGAATTGCTTCTTCCCACACTTCGCCGCTACATGGAAGTTTAGCACTTACACTAAATGTAAGTTCTCTGCCTACTACACTATTCCACTTTTTCAAGAAGCCTTTAAACTCTGGTGTAAGTTTCTGAGTACCATTTGTTTCAAATGTGATCTCTTTCAAATCACGCATCTTAGTATTGTTAATCAAATCTGGATAAGCACGTTGCCAACCCAGCAAAGGCTCGCCACCTGTGATAACCAAGTGTTCATCTTTCCAATGATCCTGCGGAAGAATTTCACAAATACGATCTGCGATTGCTTCGCTTGTCAGCATAGGCGACAACTCTTTAAAGTCTGGATGCCAACTGGCATAGCTGTCACAGCCTGTGCTGACTAACGGCAAGTCTTCATATTTTGTAAACGGCGTAATCATTTTATGTGTGGCCGCAATGTCAGTGGCTTCGTGGCTCATTTCACCACGTGGCATACCAAAGCCAGCACACTTAAAGTTACAGCCAAATGTTCGTAAGAAAACGGATGGGACACCCATGTAACGTCCTTCACCTTGGATACTGTAAAACAGTTCCGCTATTTTAATTTTGCTCATACACAATCCTGTTCATTTGCCATTTTCTTTATTGTAGCACGTTCTTCTTTGTTTTGTCTAGCATTACGAAAAACAGTAACATCTTCAATGGCACTTTTCAAAGTTTCAGCATAATTAAGAGCTTGTTGTTTGGTCAAACATACTGTTGATTCGGTATCGATATAACCTTTGGTCAACAATGTCCAAATGTGATACCAACGTGTTTTTGACCAGTAATTTGTTTTGCCTGTGGTATAAATGGTTACAGTAATATCGCCATCATCTGCTTCTACCCACATGTTATGGTTGTGGTTTTCATCACCGCAGTTACAAGCAATTCGATAGACTCTGCTGTCTCCCCAATCGTTTGTTTTCATTATGCCTTCTGCCGGAGTTTGTGATTTCATTCTACATCTTCCTCAAACCATTCATTGACCATTTGTTCTGCTTCTGTTTGCGTAAGAGCAGGCACAAAAATTCTAGCAGATTGTCCAACTGTATGCTGAATATCAAATTTTACTACCCCGGTTGGTATATGATCGAATTCACGCTCTACTACAAATTCTTGCAAGTTCTTTGCACGATAGATCAATTGATCCGTTAAGTCTTTGGCTGTTGTCATCTTGGGGCAAACTCCTGTTGTAGTTTAATATTATCAAAAAATTCTTTCTTTGTATGAGGATCGTCTTTGAAGGTACCTTTGAGTACTGTAGTCTGTGTTAGACTAGAGTGTGCCATAATTCCACGATTCTCGCAACATCCATGAACTGCTTGAATGTAAACTGCTACGTTTTCGGATTCAGTTGCCTTACCAATCTCGCGGGCTATGTCGTTGCACAATTCTTCTTGTAGTGTTCCTCGACGAGCACACCATTGTGCGATACGAGTATATTTAGAAAGACCAATGAGTTTATTAGCGGCAATGATACCGATGTAGGCAACCCCAACCACAGGCTGGTGATGATGAGAGCACATACTGCGAAGTTCACTGCGTACAACCAACATGCCTTCGTAACGGTCTGCTGAATCATTTGGAAATGCTGTTGCGTCTGGTGCTGTTTCATATCTTCCTGCCATTACTTCGTTAAAATACATTTTAGCTAATCGGTAAGCTGTACCTTTTGAGTTTGGATCGTTTTCACGATCAATCAGCAATCTATCCAATACCGTTTCAAATGCCTCTGTTGCTTCTTGAATTAGTTTTGCTTTGTCGGCCTCGTTGACGTAATCACTAATGTTATCACCTGCCCAAAAGCGTTTGCCTTCACGTTTCATTTTGAAGCGAAGATGATCGCCTAGATATGCTTCTTGATAGCCGCCATCACCTGCCATAGCGTCTAATCCTGTTTCTTTATTTGTCAATTAAATTCTCCGATGTTAAGGCAGTGGATTGCCATATGTATTATTATACATTATTATTTAGGTTTTTGCAAATTATTTGTTGCTCGAAGTTGTCTACATGCTTCGCGCATTTCGTTGGTAAAGTCCGGACTTATTTCCGAAAGTCCGCAATTGATCCAAACTCCGTCTGATTTTTTAGGTAGTGTTAAAAATATCAGTGGTATAACTACTAAAAACACAATAGCACCTACTGCTATTCCTATATTCGCTCGGAAAGAAGAATTTTGCATAACTCTGCATCCTTTATATTTTTAAAAGTAAAACTCATGTAATCGTGTTCCGGCCGGCTCTCATATCTATCACCCGGTAATCCAAAAACTTCTAATACCATAGCACAGGTTTCATTCCACCAGAAACCATTTTGGTTATCCCATACTACTGTAATAGTATTATTGTTTTTGTTCATGCTGTAACATTTTTAGTTCGTCCTCTAAGTATACCTTATATTCAGAAAGTATTTCTAGCTTACGACTACTTTCTCCAGTATTACGTAGAGCTTCTAAGTCAACTATAACTTTAGCAATCTTTTCTTTAAGATCAATAATAGTTAACGAGTTCATTTCTTAACGCCAAAGCGCAATCCAGTTAAACTACCAAAGATTAAAAAGTAAGCGGCCCAAGTTTCCCATGTATATGGAATTGCTAACACTGGGAATAATGTATTAAGTGACCAAATACCAAGTAATGGTCCAAATACGATTACTAACGCTACCAAAGTAAGTCCAACAATAAGTTTAATTAATGATGACATCATTTCCAAAAATCCTCCCAAGGATAAACTAACCAACAATCTTCTTCTGCTTTGTTAACTTCCCATACGGAATAGTCAACATCTTCTTTGCTACTAAGATTGTTAGTAAGTGTAGCAAAGCGTACATTTTGTCCCCATACATGCTCCCAACGAGCATCGTTAGGCAAACAACCCGACTGCCAGTCTTGTTTAATCCAAGCAATAGTTGAACCTTGATCATTAATGTCGTCAACGATAAGAATATTTTTACAACATGGATCACCAATTTCTGCCGCATTAAATCCAAACGCATCCTCTGCCATCCAGCAATTACTTTCGCTTTCACCACCATCGCGTAATTGGACTTTAAGTGTTTCCATAGGAATGCCAGTGTATTGACTTAGTAAGTTTGCCGGAATTAATCCACCACGTGTAATTCCAACAATGTAATCTGGTTTCCAATCGCCAATATTAATTTGTCTTGCAAGTTCTAACACTGCTCCTTGGATATCTTTCCATGTGTAATAAATTTTTTTCATTGTAATACTTGATCGTCATTAAACGATTTAACCTTATGTCTAGAATCACTAATAGTATCAATCATATTATTGTAGTCTTCATCATTCATAGCAGTTTTATAAATGCTAAGAGCTTGGGCCAACATAATACCGGCTACTGTCATGGCATCGTGATTAGTTAATTGATCATCTGTAAATTGAAGGTATTTGTTATATAGCTTTAACATATCATCATCTGAGATCATAAAGTTAATCCGTGTGCTAGTGTTTGTAATTCTTCTTTAGTCATAAAGAAATTGTATGTTTGACTATCGGTAATCTTACCGTCTTCTAAACTTTCTTGAATAATATCAAGGCTGAACAATCCTTTAGGGCTAATAACTTCGTGTTTTGTCATGCGTACACGAAAACCTTCGTGCTCTTTAATAGTCATTTCTTTGCGGGTGTGCGCAACTGATTCATGTAGTTCCATTGTCTTCTCCTTTAATTGATTCAAATGTTCTGTACTTTGCCAAAGCATGAATATATTCATCATACAACTTCTTTAGCTTTGGGTGTTTAGCTTCTAGTTTAACATCTCTTTCGGGTATAGTCAATACTCGTTCAATTGTTTTTAACCGTTCTTCTAAGTCAACACCGTTAATAACCATACGACCTTTAACTTCTAACTCTGGAGGATTTTGATTAACCTTCATAACATTGTCGGTTGAGTTAGTCCAACTTGTACCGTTCGAGCCGCCACTAAATACAAACTGACCGCTAGTAGTATTGGTTGTGTAAATCTGACCAACTGGTAATACTCCGCCAACAGTTGCTCCGGGAAGACCAGCCCCGTACAACCCATGCTTATTAATGCCAACTACAGCTTGTGGAGGAGTCCTAGCCATTTTGTTTGTGTTCGTCAAGGTACTTGTCATTATGTATCCATTCATTATCGACAAGAAATCCCCATTCTTGTCGTTGTGGACCCGGCATAAACAAAGTCCAAGCAGTTACTCCAGGAACCAATTCGATACGATGATAGCTGTTAGAACTACAAATGCGCCAGTGACCAGGACCGCGCCAATGCTTTGTCTCTCCAACCATTTTGCCATTTTCAAAATTAGGGGTATATTCATAGTAACCGCCTTTGAGTATTAGTGTGGCATATGGCCACGGATGATCATGTACATCACCAGGATCGCCTTTGTGAAACTTGTGTAAGAACACATTAAATGGAAAATTCTTACGTTCTTTCAAAAACAAATAATAACGAGTTAATAACGGCTCGTTACATTGCCGATCCATAATAACTCGCTTACGGTCATGACGCTCTAACCAGTTAAGGCTTAAGTCTTTTATCTTTTGGAGTATCATAATCATCTTTTACAAGTTTATAGACAGTTTTAAATTTTTCGTATGCTATTTTCAATCCAGGGTATTCTTCGCACATTTTTTCAATACGGTTAAAATCAGGAAGACAGTCAACCCACTCTTCTGGAAAATTTATTTTAAATGCCGAACTATCTATACTAGTTATCGAACCAAGTTGTGCAGTAGTCAAGCCTGAAATCTGTGTAGTAGTCAACGTTGACATACCACTATAATGACTAGGATAGGATACTGTGCAAGGACTATATCCACTTATCGTAATAGTATCAGACGAACTATAAGAAAGATTACTCACATCAATAGTGTAAGTATCATTTAATGTTATTGATGAGTCCGGTTGCTGAGAAGAACTGCTCATGTAAGGCCTCCGTTTGTTTACGAACTTGCGGTAAAAACTGTTCGTAATGATTCATATACTGAATGATCTTATTACACACAGCCGGCCTTGCAAAATCGTATGCTTCATAACTATCAGTCCATACACCTGGATACTTAAATGTATCAAATGCCATTTCACTGTAGCTTAATCTATCTGGTACCATTGGGATTGCATCTACTACACATCCTTCATACCAGCTAATACCTAATGTTTCTTGTAAGTTAGCACTAAACACTAGTTTAGCTTCACCTAATAATGTATGGTATTCGTGCTTAGTAAGTTGTTTATCTTGGCAAACAACAAACTCATACTGCGGTAAATGTTGAGCTAGGTCTCTAAAGATTTCAACTTGTTTTTCCGGAGCAATACGATGCGGGAATAAAATGAGGTCACGTTTTTTTAGACCTTTATATGGTGCAAGTGTATCTTGGAAATACTCCATAGGCCATCCTGTACGCACAATCTTTGGTTCTTCACCGTTTAATATTTCTTCCAAGTGTTCGCTATACCAAGGATTCTCTGTAGGATAATCATTTAGTAAATTTGTATAGAACATTTTGATGTGAAAGTCTGTGGCAAAGTAGTTGTGATCAAATGCGTGGAAGAAACTCTTCTCTGCATTACGAACCCAAGGCTTGTTACCAACAAGACGACCTAAGAAGTCTTGAGGATCGTATGAACCAGCATGCCAAAGGCCATGTGTGGTTACTGGAATCTGCAACAGCTCACTCATATACTTTAAGTTTATAATGCCCGGATGCCAAGCGTCAGTAAAAATAAAGTGGTCGCCGGGATGAACGGATCCGCTACAAAATAAACGGCCCATTTGCTCAACCTGCCGAGACTTGTATATATTGGTGCCACCAAAATTAAGAAAAGCACCAGGAGTAGTGGCTGTAGGAATATCCTCAGGGCCAGAGATAATTTGAACATTGTGTCCTGCCTTTTTAAGTAAAGCAGGTACATGAGTCTTCCACTGACCCGTGTACCTTGTCTCAACTGCTTCTAGATCAATTAAGAATACTTTCATTATTAATAACGAGGATTCTTGCCTTGGTAAGGTTTACGTTCGCCGCTCCACGGCTTCTTCTCGCCGTTCCATGGCTTACGTGGACGCGAATTGCGTTCGTATTGTTGCCACACTCGACTTTGTCGATTGTACAGATCTGCTTCGTTAAACGGAAGCATTTCAATACGGCAAAAGTCAAGTAGTTTTTCAAGATCATCAAAAATTTTGACGATGTCGGCACGAGTTTCAAAATAATTGATGTCGTTATAATTCTTAGCCATAGTAGCCTTTTAGTTAGTACTTAATAAATGAACCATTTTCCCCGTCTTCGGAGACTTCAATCCAAACCTCCCGGCTTGGATACTTTTGTGAAATAGTGTCATACAATTCGTCTGACATCATTTCGCAACTTTTGTGATCTAGCGACAAAACACCTTGTGTGCTAGAATACAATTGTTCAAGCCACCGCTTGAACTGTATAAATTCCACATCTCTGTCATTGTGGGTGACACTAAGCCATACCCTAAAATGAAAAATATGGCGATGAGGATTAGCCAAAAACGAAACATCATATTGATCTCCTGTTGCTAAGTTAGGGTCTGTGGCCGCGGCCGGATAACAATGGATTCCTTCTTTGCGAAAGGTAACCCAAATCATTTTGTTAGGACGTTGGTCTTGTCTAATAATCATTTTATAATTTCATCGTTAGTGTATTCATCCCAATTGGTAAAGTATTTGCGTTGTGTAATGGCACCAATTGGGACACACCATACACCTGGATTAGTTGCATCAAAACCTTTGTCATCTATCTTTATAGTAGCATTGTAGCCTAATTGACTTAGATAAGGTAATTTTATACTAATTTGTGGAATAAATCTACGATATTCGGTTAAACCGCTTTCTAAAAGACCTTCGTGTTGTGCTACATCAAAGTCTAATGTACACCAAAAATTAGCATCAATACAGCCTTTGATCATATTTTCCCACGGTCTCCAACCGGCACTATCGTTGATAGTTAGGCTAGGAAAACTTTGATTAGCACCAAAATAGATATGTGTACAATCATTATTCTTTGCTAGGTTGATGATAATCTGTTCGTCATGTGTACCCACTACAAATAGAGTACGCATACCAAATGCAGGAGTACGTTCAATCTCTGTACCAACAAAGAATGTTACACCTTCACTAGTGCCGTCTGTGTATTCACGTTTCATTCTTTTCTACCTTTGATTGTTCGTATTGTTGAAAAAATCGAGTTACATCTTCCATGCGTTCGGCAAATATATCTGGACTAGTTTGTGCGGCTTTACTCATGTCATATTCGCTAGGATAGTGTCGAAGACAATACCTAGCATTATCTTTAATAGATTTAGGAACCCGTGGAGTTTTAAGAATCTCTAGTAGAAATTTCTGTGTTTGAATAACAGCACGGTATCTTTCGTCAGGTAGCGTCATTATATAATTGTACTTCCAGGTCATCTAGTTTATTAATCTCAGAGTCAGTAAACTCTTCGCCGTGTTCTAATTGTACTACATCTTCATCTACTTCGTCAAAGAGATTGGCAAACTGGGTGCTGGCGTTAACTGTCTTCTTACCAGTAGCACCCCGAGTACCAATAATAGCTTGCCAAAATTTATCATAGTGTTCAATGATGGCATTTGCATCATCTCGATTGTCAGCGGCAAATATTGCCTCTACTACATCTTTAAAATAAACTCTTTCAAATTTTTCACGCACTAACATAGCAGGAACGTTGCCGAGATCATATTGACGATTGGCTTCTTGTACAGCGTTCACATGCATCCAAACATTATGACCCATCATAATAGCATAGCTAAATGAATCCCAGCTAGTTCTGTTACTAACTTTTCCTAATTTGTTTTTATCGGGTTCTACTAACCAATCAGCTGGATTCATCGGGTCTGGATTTGCAACCCCGGGCTTAGGAGTGCCAGCACCGTATATACAAATTTCATTCATCAACACACCGTCAATAATTGGACTTGATTCAAATTTATTAAAAATTTTATCTTGTATTACTGCGTCTTTGAACAGCCTAGTGTCGGTTGCGTATTTCTTATCGTCTGCAGAAGCCTGCATACGGTAAACCCATTTTGTTCTGTCTTCTGTTTCGGTGTTGATATAGATTTGGCCGTTTGCTGTTGCAAGGAACGGACTTGCACAATCAAAAGAGATGGTAAAGTTTTCATTATGGTATTTTCTCACTGCTCGTTGAATATCAGTTAATAAAGTTGCCCACTCTAACTTAGAGGTGCCCAGGAAGTGCATCCAGTCTTGCTTACCCTTTTCCAAGAGTCCGTCAAAACGCAATGCTACTAATCTTTTTAATACCAGATGGATGTCGCACATATTCTGTCCGCCCATTGCCCATCCGTTAAATGCCTTATCGCCGTAGATTGAAGTATCGCAATACTTCTTCATACGCTGATACCAATCTTCAGCATCAGCATGATTTTCACCTTGCAGTACATTTAAGAACTTACATGCACCTGTACGATTATTAATAAAGTAATCGTTGTTAATGTAAGTACCTTGCACTGCTTCATCATACGTGTTAATACCAGTTGCCGCACGTCCTGCTGGACTACGAGCAACCCAAGCTGGAATATCGAGACACATACCATAGTCCATTAGCGCATCCATCCATGCTAACACTTGGGCACGTTTCTTTTGTGCCTTTGGACAGTTGGGATCTTTCCAGTCAGCTGGCCAAACACCTTTACCAATCTGGAATCCACCTGAGTCGCCTAGTACCCAACTAGTTGTGCGATCTCTATTACGGAACATATCTTCGCTTTCGTCAACTTTGTTTAAGTCTAAGTTAGCGTGTCCTGCTGAATACAAGCAATGATCGTAATAGAACATTCCTTTTTCTGGTTCGAGATAATTTAATCCTTCAATACCGTTAGTAAACGATTTAGGAATACGTGCAGGATCAACATAGTTGCTATAACGTTGCTTGCCTATAAACGTAGAATAAAATCCCGACGTTGCTGGCAAGAAATAAGCGTAATCGCTTTGTGTAGCTGTCAGGTTCTTATTCATTACTTACTTTGTGCTGGAAGAATGTAGTTGTATTCTGCAATACCGCTATCAACTGTAATTTGCATAGCACCAACATCTGCAATACGTACAGTCTTGTCACCTGCTAAGTTAAGAATACTCATAACTTGAATAACTGGCCACGACCAAGTTTGTTTCAATTTACCATCTATACCTGCTTCAAATACAAACTCACCTGCGTGTGTACTTGCATCACCGAAGCTGAATACCAAATTGCCGTTGTCTGATTTAACTTGGAATACAGTTTCTTCAGAATGTGCATTTGCTTGAAACTTGAGCTTTTGAATACTTGCAACTTGCGGCTCGAATTCGATATCCCATTTAGCACCTTTGAACTTAACTGACTTTAGTTTTTCGTTAATAATCTCAGTATTCATAAAGCGGTAATCATTTTGAAAGTCGCCGCCTGCATTTTGGAAATGTAATCCTGTTGGAATTTCTTCACCGTTACGTTGAGCAGTAACTACACTGATCTTAGCGTTGTCTTTGTACTCTGGACATTTTAAGTGAATGTCTAGTTTGTTTAAATTGGGCATACCAAAGGTACCTTCAAACTCGTTAACCGGTAATTTAGTTTTTGCGTTAACAATAACTGAACGGTCTTCAGCCATTGCTTCAATCTCTGTTGATTGAGTAGTTGCGCTAATCTTAACTAGCGGAATAAATCCTAGTGCGTGTGTATGTGCTACTAGATCTTGTAAAATATCTTTCATATGATTCTCCATGTTTATCTATTATATTTAGGTTTGCGACAAAAGTCAAGTAATATTCTTTCTGATTTTGCCATTGTAGTCAACAACTGCTTCCAATATCTCTAAAGGTGTATTTAGGCTTTTAGAGTATTTTATAAAGGCAGATGTATCTTTTGGAAAACAATGGCCACCAAAACCTCGTTCTCCATCCAATCCCGGTACTAGTGTATGACTATTACCAATTCTTGAATCGTGTGTAACAATGTGTCTAACAATGTCGTAATCAGCATTGTTCTTTTGACATATATCGTATATGCTATTAAAGAAAGCTACTTTGGTAGCTAAAAATGAATTTACAGTATACTTGACCATCGATGCTTCAATTGCAGAACAATTGAAAACCATTTTGCAATTTGGCAATGTAGTTTGAAATAACTCCTGCCAAAAACATTCCGGATCTTCCCCGCCAAGAACAACATATTTTTGGTTAAGAAAATCTGTATTAGCACTAGCCACTCTTAAAAATTCTGGACTATATGTTATACAATGATTTGGATAGATCTCAGATAACGTTTCGATTACCTCGGGAGTAACTGAGCTTTTAACTAGTATTGGCATAAAGATTGGAACATCGTCCAACACACTAGCAATATCTTTACAGTCACAACCACCGTTGGGTAAACTAGGAGTACCAACGCAGATAACAATACCATCTGCATCATGATGATCAATCATTTTGTAATCAGTGTACTGTGGATCTTGTACAACGATCTCGTGTTGAGTATTAAGTGCGTTAGCAACAGCCTTGCCCACAAACCCATATCCTGCAATTATAATTTTCATATTAAAACTCGAATAGTGAATTAAATGTGTTCTTTTCTTCGGTACTGCGAACATCCCAGTTTAGAACACCAATAAGATTACCTAACTTGTTATCGATAATAGTCTGTTCCATTTCAGCATCATCAAACGGCAAGTCTTTAAACCACTGCGGTAATCGCAATTCGTCAACTGGGTATGCAACACTGGTAAAGCCTAGTGGATTTTGTTTAAGTTTACAAACAATGACCTTAGCCCCGTCAGTAATACCCATACTGTATTTGTCGCCAAACATACGTTTTAGTGTATTCCAGTTAATACTAGCACGAACGTGCCCCGGCATATTAGCCTTGCCCGCTTTCTTTTCTTTTTCTTGATACTCGGTAATCTTATTAGCACGTTTAGGACTACCCTTTTCCCAGCCAGGCCTAATTTTAAATTTCAATCTAAATTCACTAATATGATCTAGCACATCTTGTTCGGTTGCACCTGTTAGAACTTTTTCTAATACATCACTTAAGAAGTTTTGAATAAATTCCGGTGTATCACTACGCTTCAAGTCCAAGCCCATTGCTTTGATCTTACCAGGCTTGCCTTCTATGTCTGCACGTTTGCCTTCTTTGTCGTAATACAACACAGCGTAACGCTTCTTAGTAATAAACAATGCTTTAGAACCTACAATTTCACGACCCGCTTTAATAACTTCTCCACGTGACTTTGGTACATGGAATGAGTCTAACATGAATTGCGGGAATGTATTATTAACTTCTTCAGCAATTTGATCATACAGTTGTACAACACTTTCCTTAGTCCACGGAATGTGTCCTGCATCAATTTCTTTCTTTAATATTTTGTACGCAGAGAAGTAACAACTGTCTGTGTCTCCGTATATAATGGCCTTACCAATGTGATTGTATTCTCCCGCAATGATGTCATTAACCTTTGCGGCCATGTGCTTGGCAATCTGTCTTCCTGTAAGGGTAGTAGATTGGCCAATACGCTTATCGAAAAAGCGACAACCAGGATTAAGAATGGCACCATAGAGCGAATTAAGGTTAATCTTTTTAACCAACTGTCTCTTGTCCCAATACTCTTCTTCAATTTTATTACCAGCATTTATAGCCTCCTTTAGTTTGGTCTGCATGTCTTTACGTTCAGCATACCAACGCTTTAGTAGCCCGGGAATAATACCTTCTTTCTCATAAGTAAAGATGGTTCCATTTGCTGAAAGCACCCAAGGCTGATTGCTTTCAAAAATTAATCTATACACTTCTGCGGCACTTAACACATCACTATCACCATTTTCCCAGTCGATAGTAATGTCAGTTCCGATCTCACAAGCCATTACCGCAGTATATTCTAATGATCCAAATATACCTTCCCAAGCTGCCGCAAATGATTTACCTTTGGCAAGTTGCGCTTGAATAAAGTCATCAGTTTGTGTTTGACGTAACTGTCCAACAATGGTCTCTGGACCCATGTTAAGCGCACGAATAGCTGATGGGTAAAGACTGTTAATGTCTAATGAACCAATCCAATCGTGAATACCTTCTTTAGGATAAGCAACATAAGCACCTGCCGCACCTTCGTTATCTTCACGTTCTTCCATTTTAGTACGGTTAGGAACTTGGAATCCTCTGCGATGGCATTCGTTAATAATGGCCTGTTCAGTAACAGCTACAGCACCCATTGTTGTTTGTAACAATACAGTACATTCATGTGCCAGTGTGTTGGCAAGGTCTAAGAACTTTAGTTTCTTATCCATACGGTCAAGAAGCGCACAGTCTTGGCGGTTGTATTCAATGAATGTTTTAAAGTCATTGTTGTATAACTGGTCTAATGTGCCTTCGTATTGTGTTTTACGTTCACCTAGTTCATATTCAGCGATAGCGTCTAGTCTATAGCTATGACGTTCTTCGTATGTGTACTTGCGATACAGTTCTAAACTATCTAAGTGTACACGACCTACAAAGTCATAGGTTGTACTTTGACGTCCAAACTTTTCATATTCACGTTTCTTTGGTAGTTGGTTAAACAAACAGAATCTGCGTGTGTCTTCTTTACTCAGTACCTTAGTAACACGGTTAACAGTATAGGGAATATCAAAGCCTTCACTGTTCCAGCCAGTTAAAATGTCTGCGTCTTGAATCAAATCAAGAAACATGTCTAACATGTCTGCTTCGTTATCAAACAAATAAGTGTTGGGAAATTCTTTAACTTGCTCAGTAGCTTCGTCCATTGACATTTTCTTTGGCGGAATAGCTAGACAGATCATAGTGTCCATCCATTGTAGGTGAACAGCAATCGAAGTAATTGGCATAAACGCATCATCTGGACTTGCGTAGCCACGTTCTGGATCAAAGTCCACCTCAATGTCGAAGAACGCTACATTTAGTTTTGGAGCATCTTGATTTAAGTAGTGTTCTGATAGTGTAGCAAAGATTGGATTAATATCAGCTTCGAATAATTGTTTACCCGAATTGATAGCTTGTTCTTTGCGCAGTTCTTTTGTGTTTTTGCAAACAATACGTGATACTTGATCACCGTAGATTGATTGAAATTTGCCGCGAGGGTCTTTGTAGTAAAACGTGTGCTTGACAGGTATGTCACGGAACTCACGCTCACCTTTCTTATTGCGTTCAACCACTTTGATAATATCATTCTCGCGGTCAAACCATGCGTCTACATAGCTCATTTATTCTCCATATGTCATTTTCGGCTGACAAATACCGATGTGCGGATTATGGCCCGCCGACCGTTATATATAACTACTTATTAGATACGTTTTGTGATATCTAAAATAGCTTCAATTTCTTCCCAATCTTCGTTATAAGTAGTCCAATCACCTTTGTGGGCAATCTTAATAGCACGATTAATAACGCTGGGTTTAACTTGTAATTCTTCTGCCACTGCCTTAACTGTTTCTTTCAAGCCTTCTGATAGGTCTTCAATTTCACGAAGTACTGTTGAGCCTTCGCTGATCAATCTTTCCAATTTTGCCTTTTCTTCTGCACCGTATGAACGACCTGCCATGTAAATCTCCTAATGTGTAAGCCTAATTATATACTACTTATCTGGTAATTGCAACCTTTAAAGGTGAAAATGGCAGAAATCAATCTGCCATTTCTCTTGCCTAGTGTGTATTATTGGGTTCCAGCTTCTCTTGGTTTACGTTCTGCAGCCTGTCCCGCCGCAAAGTCTTTTGGTTTATCAAAATCACTAAGTGCTTTACTACGACCGGATACGTTAGTTGACATTCCTGCTTGCCCATCAGTACCACTGCCTTCTGGAACTTTGGCACCAGCGGCCTTGGCCGCTGCCAAAGCAGCCGCTGTTTCTGGATCTGTTGGCCAACCTCCGTACAATTGATCCACTAATTTTTGTAGTTCAGATACGTCTGGTGTAGCTGGAGCAGGTGCTGGAGCAGGTGCTGGTGGAACTGGAGTAGTAACCGGTGGCTTTTCTGGCGTAACTGGCATTGGACTTTGCCCAACTGGTTCACAGCTTTTACCGTCAACACTTAGTTTCATACCGGGAGGGCATTTGCCGTCTTTATCTGGTACTACAACTGTGACATCTAGTCCGGTGACTGTAGCAGGCGGCACAACAACAAGATCTTCCTCTTCTACACCAGTTGTCCCAAATATATATCCAGCCGCACCAATCATTGCCGCAAGTGTTAGGAACTTATTGTTACCCATAAATTTAAGAGCACTGCCACCTAGTGATTTCAATTTGCTTAGAGCGGCCATACCACCAGCGCCGAATCTTGATAGTAATGTTCTTTCGGTGGTGGCCGCCGCAGTTCTTGCCGCCGCCGTCGCCGCATCATCAGCTCCTGCCGCCGCAGTTCTTACCGCCGGCGCC